>TARA_R110002033_G_scaffold12683_15_pt1 | contig 18602 bp, 14 predicted proteins | sample TARA_R110002033 | Tara Oceans TARA_R110002033 (sample SAMEA4397051) | marine metagenome | biome: Polar Biome; feature: [SRF] surface water layer (ENVO:00010504); material: water (ENVO:00002006), including particulate matter (ENVO:01000060) such as... | depth 5 m
CTAAAGAGGAATTGGTTGAAAAAATATTAGCGAATTATATTTCGCAAACTACCGCTTCACAGTTAAAAGTAGAAGAACCTAAAAGAAAGAAATAAAGGGATACATCTAATTAAATGACAAACAAAAAGCCGACTAAAATAGTCGGCTTTTTGTTTCAATATATGTAGCTATTAAAGATCTATAAATATGCCTTCAACATTTCGTTATTAGATTTTCTTCTTAGAATTTTTACAGCTTTTTCTCTTATTTGTCTTACACGTTCTCTAGTAAGATCGAAAAGTTCGCCTATTTCACTTAGACTTTTAGGACTTCTATCTCCAATACCATAATAAAGCTTTATAATCTCACTCTCTCTACTTGGTAGCGTGTTTAACGCTTGATCAATATCAAATTTCAAAGAATCCATCATCATTTTTGAATCTGGACTATTATTATCCTTTGAAGATACCACATCGTACAGATTTGAAGACTCACCTTCTTGAAAAGGTGCATCCATAGATAAGTGCTTACCTGAGTTTTTCATGGCAAGTTTAACCTGTGCGCCGCTCATATCTAATTCTCTTGCAATCTCAACTGTACTTGGAGGTCTTTGGTAAGACTGCTCTAATGTTGAGTATACTTTTTTAATTTTACTTATTTCTCCAATCTTATTCAGAGGAATTCGCACCATACGAGATTGCTCAGAAATTGCGGATAGGATAGATTGTCTAATCCACCATACTGCATAAGAGATAAATTTAAAACCTCTTGTCTCATCAAAACGTTTTGCCGCTTTGACCAATCCGATATTTCCTTCGTTTATTAAATCTGAAAGTCTAATTCCACTTCCTTGATATTGTTTTGCTGTAGAAACTACAAAACGTAAATTAGCATTTACTAGTGTGTTAAGGGCAATTTGATCTCCTTCACGAATTCTTCTGGTCAGTTCCACTTCCTCATCTGCGGTAATCAAATCTATTTTTGATATTTCTTGAAAGTACTTTTCTAATGATTTGGTGTCTCTGTTGGTAATTTGTTTAGTGATCTTAAGTTGCCTCATATATTTTTCTGTTTTTATCGTTGTAAGAATATAACTTATATTTTACCAATATCCTAATGAATCTAAATGTTTATTAAAATTCTTTTAATGATTTTAAATTATTTTTTAATAAACCCTAATTTTTCCACTTACATTCAATGTAATTTTATCAAATTCATAATTTATAGGCGATTTTCATTAGATATTCGTTAGAAATTTTAATTAAAGTAATTCCAGAAGATTACTTAAATACCTTTATATAGGCGCATATTCTCTTTTTTGATATGAGATAATTCTTTCTTATTTAAAAAAACTCGAAATTCGGAACACCAAATAAGCCGAAATGAAAATTACCACAACCATCCTTCTTTATCTTATCTCTACGTTCTTTGCATTTAGTCAGACTCCAGTTCAAACGTATTTTGAGTGGACAGATTTACCTTTTACCAAAGAGGAATTAAGCACACGACGCGATAATTTAGCAAACATGTTAAAAAAGGAAGGTGAAACAGGATTAGTTGTAATACCTGCAAATGACGGATTTTCATTTGGTGAAACATTTCGCCAAGCAGATGATTTTTATTATTTCACAGGTCTTGAATTACCCAACGCTATATTGGTTATGGACTTAAACCATAACACTACAGTAATTTACACTCCAGAACGTGATTTAAGATTTGAAAATGGTTCTAGGGTGAATGATTTTCCCGGAAGACCTTTATTAAATGACACCAGTATTTCTGATAAAACAGGTGTACCGTTGGCTTCCATGCAAGACTTTACAGAATTAATGAACAATGCCAGCAAAGAGAAAAATACAGTTTTAATAAATAATAATAGGGAAGGTGATATTAGATATGTGTCTAATGAATATGTAGCAACATATTCTCCCGTTCAAGTTCTTTTACAGGCATTTAATAACAGGCACTCTGGCTTAAAACATAAAAATATGTACGAAGCCGTTGCAAATGTTCGAATGATAAAATCGAATTCTGAAATCGAAATTTTAAGAAAGGCTGCATCCATTACTGTTGAAGGTATTAAACAATCTGCAAAAACGATTAAAGTAGGTGTAGACGAACGTTTTTTAGAAGGAATATTAGAAGGCGATTTTAAAGTAAATGGCTCGCAAAGACTCGCATTCGGTTCTATCATTAAATCAGGCCCAAATTCCCACTGGCCTTGGAGAATTTTGGCTACTCATTATAACCGTAGAAATAGGGTAATGGAAAATGGCGATTTGGTCATTTTCGATGTAGGTTGTGAATACAATCAATATGTTAGTGATATTGGAAGAACCTTTCCTGTTTCGGGAACGTTTACAGAAAGACAGAAAGAAATTCTTGTAATGGAAACCAAAGTTGCCGACGAAATCATTAAATTTCTAAAGCCAGGTATTACATTTAAAGATGTACAAACTCTAACAAATAGTGTCATTCCTAATAATGCAAAACCATATATGCAAGTAGGTTTATTCTTTGGTCATCACTTAGGGCTTTCTACCGGAGACCCAAGTCTTTCTAATGCTATATTAAAGCCAGGTATGGTTTTTACCGTTGAACCTTGGTACTACAACCACGATGAAAACATATCGGTTTTTACTGAAGATATGATTGTAATTACAGAAGATGGCTGTGAAGTATTAAGTAAAGATTTACCAAGAACTCCAGAAGCATTAGAAGCTTTAATGAGGGATTAATTATAGTATTATACATATTAGAAACAAACCATCACCATATTTCTATAACATACTACATTGTAATTAAAGAATTACAAAATTCCAACATGTTACAACTCCAATTACAATAAAGTACAAAATACCTATTTGAATTACCGATAAAAATAACCCACCCGCTGATTAAAACCCCTTCTTCACTGAAAGGCTATTATTTCATTTAAACCATTATCTACATTTAAAATCTAATTGGGCATAAGCGGCTAGCCAAAATTATAGTTGCTTAAAAACATCAATAACCCCTAAAAGATTAAATGATGAGAAAAATGAAATTAAAGTATGGTACAGGCTCTTTGTTACTACTTCTTCTTGCTCTTACTTCGTGTAGTGATGATTCAGACAATATAACATTAAGCACTAATGACACTGACGAAATCATAGAAGTTAGCAGCACAGTAGACAGTAATTCCTATATATTGGCAGTGGAACCTGATACTGGAGTGTTTTTAATTGACCATGATGGCAATACATTATTCGATTGGGACTTTGATGGCGACCAATTAGGTAATGATGCCGAACTACATGACGATGGTAGTCTAGTAGCCTCAATTAAAGTAAACAATCCACAAATAACTTTTGGAGGTTACGGCGGTGGCTTTAGAAAAATTAATGCCGACCAAACGATTGCATGGGAAATTAATTATTCAGGTGATTCTTACATTGCCCATCATGATATAAACTATTTATCTAACGGAAATATAATTTTTCCGATTTGGGAAAAGGTTAGCGCTGAAGAAGCTGCAGAATTAGGATTTTCTGGAAATTTCGACATTTACCCAGATGCTATTATAGAAATGAATCCACTTACCCAAGAAGTAGTTTGGGAATGGCATGCTATAGACCATATTGTACAGGATTATGATGAAAGTAAAGCAAATTTTGGCGTCGTTGGTGACCTTCCAAATTTAATTGATATTAACTACAACAATGACCAAACAGACGGGGATATAACGCATGTAAATGGTATTACATTAGATGAAGAAAACGACTTGCTATATATGACCGTAAATTTTTATAGTGAGGTTTGGGTTGTTGACCATAGTACTACAACAGCAGAAGCTACTACAGGTACAGGCGGTAATTATAACCTTGGTGGCGATTTAGTTTATCGTTTTGGAAACCCTCTTGCTTATGACAATGTAGGAGACGTAACAATGAACCGTGTACATTACCCTAATCTTTTTGATGACAATAAAATGTTGGTTTTTGTAAATAATAAATACGATAACCAATCTGCCGTAGCAGAATATCAGTTGAGTCCGCCTTACGAGTTAATTGCTGGTCAGGATAACGAACCTTCACTTATATGGGAATTTACAGATACCGACTTATATAGTAATGGACTTGGTAGTGGAGTTCGTATGAGTAATGGAAATACATTGATTTCAGAAGGCACGGGTACCATTTGGGAAGTTAATAACGATGGGGATGTACTTTGGAGGTTTACCGATTACAATAGACCTTGGCGTGCTTATGCCTTTACCAAAGAAGACGAAGCAATAACCTCATTGGGTTTATAGTAGAATTGAAAATTGAGTTTGGTTTAATTGATGTTGATGATGAGCTCTGGTAGTAATACCGGAGCTTTTTTTGTTTGATCGGACATGTAATGAACCTCCTTAAAATACTTTAATGATGTAAATACCGCCATTCACTAAAAACTTACAGGCATCTACTTAATACATCGCAACAGTAACGGATATTAGATTAGGTTTGGTGTGTTCACACAAAATAAATCAACTAAATGAAAGCATTTTTTTATCTTATTATGTTACTTAATATTGTTTGTAGCCACGCGCAAAATTCTCAAGACAATATTGTTTATGAGAGTATCATAGATGATAAAAATGTAGTTGTAAAACTAAGCACTGTTGACCAAGCAACAATGCTATCTATGTTGCACGGGGGGTTCTATGTGTACTTTGATGTGAAAGGGAAAAAGAAAAAAAATGTTTCCATTCAGTATCCAATTAATGCTACATTGCCACAAAGACCGGACAAAAACGATAGAGAACGTAATAGAGAAGATAAGGATGAAGAAGCTCAAAAAGGACCTGACATAGCAGTTTTAATAGAAAAACTGCCTAAAACAGCCTCCTTTGTAAATTTCGACTCTGAACAAGAGTTTCATTTAGACTTAAACAATTTAGGTGTTACAATCACTTACAGCTTCGATGAAGAGGCTGAAGAATTATTATATATTCTTCAAATACCTAAGCACAATTTATTGTCGGGCAAGGGTAGTGATTTATCAAAATTATCAATAGGGGTTGTTTCTCCTAAAATTAAAACAGAATCAAAAAATGATGGTTCAGGGATTAGTTTTGGAGGTGGGAACCAAAGCGGCGGACCTGGTGGAAGTGGAGGTGGACCTGGAGGTCCAGGCGGTGGCGGTCGTGGCGGATCACAAAACGGACCACCTAATCAAGATCAAAGACAAGAAAAGGTTTCTCTTAATTTCTGGTTTAAAGCTTTTGAAAATAATTAGAATTTTGTCGCTCTTGAATCTTAATAGCAAAATTGAAATTCATATTAGTTACCTTCAGGATCAAAAACTACTCCACCGTGGGTGTCTACAGTAATACCTTCTTCTAAAGTAACTCTGTAAAAGAATGATGTTTTAGATTCAGGCATTTCATCTGCAACCATTTGCAAGTAAAACCTCCCATCTTCGGTTTCGTAATTTTGCCAGATTTCGCTTCCTAATATTTCACCAGTTTCTACATTAACCAATTCAACATCAACTATGGGGCTAGTGGCTATATAATATCTAAAAAAATTAGTAGTATATGATAAACTAAAAGCACCATTCGTAGCATTCGACATAAGTATATTTTTTTCTACAACACGAACTTTTCTGGTTTGTGAAACTCCAGTTTCCGATGTTACCGTATAAACAACATCTTCGGAAAAATCTTGTGGAAGTGAGGAATCGGGAGTAATGCTAGCATAATCACTTATTTTAAAGTAATCGGGTGTTATGTTAGTTAAATCTTGATTTTTTAAGGTGTAAAACAGGATATCATCTTCTTCCAAGCCTACTATATACTCTGGAAAAGCATCTCTTGCAAAGTTCGAACTAATAAACTCTCTTCTTATTGGCAAATTAATTCCTTTTATAAAATTATCAGAACTCTGAATAGATAATTCATAAGTTTTGTCTAAACCTGGAATAGTTAATTGATGGTCTTTTATACTCAAATCTATGAAGTGATTATTTGCAGGTTCTGTTTCTAAATCATTTGTTGTTTCTATAGCCAAAAATGGAAATAACTCCCATGATCCCCACCTTTCTACAGCATCACCAGAGTAATCTATTTGTATTTTATTGTTCAGTTCATTTATCTTACCTAAGTACCTATCAACTGCAGTTTGTTTACCATCTTTCGACCCTAACTTTAGAACAATTTCTTGTAACCCCTCTAACAAAATTAACTCTGTCGTATATAATTTAAAGCTTCCGTCTTCTGCATAAACCCTAAATAAAATAGGATTGGTAAAGTCTACTTTTACATTTATTACTGGAGAGATACTTGCCTTTTCAGAAATATTAATTGTTGGCTTCCAATAATAGAAATCTAAGGATGCCGGTGCATATATTTTAATAATATCCCCATCAATTTCGGTCGTTACTCCTTCAATTTCAAAAGTTGTTATTTCTTTAGCTTCAGATTTTATAACCTCTAGTTTTTCATCTTCTTTAGAACAACTAGATAATGTTAGCAAAAGAAGGAGAACTAAAATATTAGATTTCATAGAATAGGGGTTGATTGTTTAGTAAAACGTAATCTAAAAATCGATATTGTTGTAATTCGACAATGGCAGTTCAGAAATTCAATAAAAATGTTTCATCTATGAATTTGGATTATAGGTAGGCTAAATATTGGCTTTGGTATATACTTCTTTATCTTGAGCTAGGTTAGTGTATTTTTGCAAAATAATTTAAAACACATAACCATGAAAAAAGTAGTAGCCTCATTTATTCTTATCGCAGCTTTAGCTAGTTGTAACAGTGTAAAAAACATGGATACCTCTAAGGTATCTGACGCAGCATCAATGTTAGCATCATTGAGCCCTAATTCTACAGTACAACAAGTAGCAAGTCTTTTTAAACTTCTTGATGCCAATAATGACAACTCTGTTAGTTCAACTGAAGCTGTAGGCGCTGTAGCTGAAAATTTTGATACTTTAGATACAAACAACAACGCTGGTTTAGACCTTAGTGAACTACAAGGTATTCTTGCTTTATTAAAGTAAATAGTTCATATCTCTATAGCAAAGCGTATTCTTTTGAATACGCTTTTTTTGTTCTACAACTACCAGTTAATAATTGACAATTCTGTATATAGCATAGGTTTTACTGTAATATTGTAGCTTATTATACTATTTTAGTGAACTTAAGTCCGGCGGATATTATTGTAACAATTTAAAATGCTATGAAAAAACAAGATAATTTAAATAGGCAATCAGAATATCTTGAAAATCTTACAACAAAAGATGTAGAGCAGTTAGAAAAAGATAAAATTATTGAAAGACAATTACGCTTTCAAGAATTATTAATCAGTATTTCTACAAAGCATATTAATGCAGATTTATCGGATATTAATAAATTAATTAGAGAATCTTTACAGCAAATATGTCAGTTTGTTGAATCTGATAGGAGTTATATTTTCTCTTATGATTTTGTAAATAATACAACTTCTAACACCTATGAATGGTGTGCTGAAGGAATTGAGCCTGAAATTGATAATTTACAAAATGTACCCATAGACTTTATTCCACAATGGATAGAAGCACATAAAAAAGGGGAACCCTTTTTTGTTGAGGATGTTAGTGAACTACCCGAAGATGGTGAGTTGGGTTTACGTGCCGTTTTAGAACCACAAGGCATTAAAAGTCTAATAACCATACCTAAAATTAAAAATAAGGAGTTGATTGGATTTATTGGTTTTGATTCTGTACACAAAATAAATAAATACAACGATCATGAAAAGGAAATTCTTTTTGTTTTTGCCAATATGCTCGTAAACGTATTACAGAGAAAAGAGCAAGAAGAGCGTATAAAGGAACAGGAAGAGAAAAAAGAGGAATTATTACAATTCTTATCTCGCCAAAATGAAGAGTTGAATGAATATGCACATGTTGTTTCTCATGATTTAAAAGCACCACTTATCAACATAAGCACGCTGACTAGTTGGTTTATGGATGACAATAAGGATGTATTAGATGAAAATGCTATGGCTCCATTACATCAAGTGATGTTTAATGTAGAAAAAATGAATTTCTTAATTAAAGGGATTTTGGACTATTCTACCATTGATAAATTAGAAACCGAAGACAAGCATATTGATTTTAACCCAATGATTGAAGAGGTGTTACAAACACTTCACATTCCAGACCATATTAAAATAACCGTCCAAGATAACTTACCTAGTTTGTACGGTAATGCATGGCGATTTAAGCAAGTGTTCCAAAACTTGATTCAGAATGCAATCAACTATAATGATAAAGAGAATGGTGTTGTTGAAGTAGGATATTCTGAGCAGGAAGATTGCCACCAGTTTTTTGTAAAAGATAACGGTGTGGGTATTAAATCAGATTATTTTGAACGAATTTTTAAAGTTTTTACAAAACTAGAAAGTACAGGTTCTTCGTCTGGCATCGGACTTTCTATTGTCAAAAAAATCATTACTTTGTATAAAGGAACCATCTGGGTTGAAAGTCAAGAGGGGGTAGGCAGTACTTTCTATTTTACATTACTAAAAAACAGATAATATTGAATTGCAAAATATTTATTAACCTTCCTGTTTTAAGAAAACCATTACTGTAGTAACCCGGCAGATTTAATAATTTTTAGTTGTCTTTTGTGACAAATTTGAAAATCTGCATACTAATGAAACAAAACTATATATATGGCAATCAACAAAAACAAGGAAGAGAAATTATTAGTAGTTCTTACTAAGTTTTATAAATGTGAAATCAAGATTTTTAAACGCATACTTGGAATAAAGTAAAATTAGACATTAATAACATAGACTACAGATTTACAATTGAAAAGCCCCTATTAAACTATGTATTTAATAGGGGCTTTTTGTAATTTAAGAAAATTGACTCTTAACTTTCTACTACTCTTTATTTAAGCGTTCAAACTTATAGGTAATACCTATGTTTAGTCCAAAAGAAGAATAAGGTACTTTTTGAGAAAGCTCCTTAGATGTATCCGTATTTGAATTAGATAAATTATCTACATAGGTAGTTGTTCTGTTTATGCCCTCAGGTAAATTATCTAAAGTATATAAACCACTTACAGCAACCGTTCCATCAGGTAGTTTAACATCTGTATTGAATGCTGAAATTTCAGAATCTTTACGCTTTAAACTTATTCCATAATACTCAGCTTCTGCGAATATGCTAAAATGTGAATCTAAGTCATACTTGTACCCTAAAGCTCCTACGAAGCCTAAAGGAAAATGTCCGTGAAAATCCTCTTTATAATTTGTTTCGGAATATGAACCTACCGGTACACCAAAAGCTTCTGCTTCTGCTTCAGAAAAAACCGATTTCTGATAAATAACACCTTCTGTTTTACCTCCTAATTTTAGCAGGGCTCCAAAGCGTCCATATATATTATTGGTAAACTTATATACCACAGAAGCAGAGGCTCCAAAGGCACGTGCTCTAGCAATTGCATTTACCTCTGTACTTGGTAAGTCAACAATAGATACATCTTGATCCGTACCTTGTAAATAACCTACACTTAAATCAACCCCAAATGAATCATCAAAGAAATACGTTCCTCTTAATTGAACATTTGTGCCTTCACCATAACTACCATAAGAATTTTCGGTTTCAGAGGTATTTATACGTTCTCCTAGTTTCATAGTTGCGCTCCCTAAGGCATAACCAGAACTCGCAGAAACTTGCCATTGACCATATGATAGGGAACTTATCAATACAGCTGTACATAATGTTATTAAATGCTTCATAATAAATGATTTTTAGAGTTAATGATGATTGAATTCTGGATTTCATAAATTCCATATTCACATACATTCGCTATGAAATCCTAGCTTTTCTAATTCAGTAAAATTGTTTACTCAAAGTTACCTTTTTACAGAAATTTCTTGCAGGTCTCCTTTAGAATTAACAGCATTTTAAACTTTTAACATTAATATTATATTGGCTGTCATTAAAGGGGACTTTTGGTTAATTTACAGTAACCACAACAACATTTTACTAAGAATTATGAAAGCCCTTTTTAGAGTTATTTTCTATTAATACTCTTTTATCGTAATCGCAAAGGTTTAAAACTGATAAATACTATTGTGTAGATGAATAATAGAGATAAATACCAGGTATTAGATACCAAATCTAAGTAATCTATTCTTCCTTTAGAAAAGCTCAAAATCATTAAAACTTGTGCTCCATAAGGTAATAATCCTTGAAAAATACAAGCGAAAATATCCAAGATTGAAGCGGTCTTTTTGTTATCCAGCTCATACTCATCATTAATTGTTTTGGCAATAGGGCCAGCGATAATTATAGATACGGTATTATTGGCTATCGCCATGTTAATGGTGCTCACCAATGTGGCAATACCTAACTGTGCCGTTTTTTTGTTTTTTATAAGCTTTTTTATGTTTACCAATATAAACTCTATCCCTCCATTTCGTTCTACCAAAGCTGCCAAACCACCGGTAAGTAACGACAATAAGAAAATTTCTGTCATGTTGGTAAATCCGGTATAGGCGATTTTAGTTGATTCCAAGAGGGTGAAATCGCTATATACAATTCCTAAGAGTCCTGCAAAAAGAGAGCCTAAAAGCAAAGTGACAAAAACATTTACTCCTACAATAGAAAGGATAATCACTAATAGATAAGGCATAATTTTAATGACCGAATAGCTATAAACTACTGCCTCTGTTTCTCCGGACCGTAATCCTAAACCTTGAAAAACCAAAATAGCGATGGTAAATAGGGCAGCGGGTACGGCAATTTTGATGTTCTGTTTAAACTTATCGCTCATTTTACAACCTAATGATTGTGTTGCCGCAATTGTAGTGTCTGAAATAACAGATAAATTATCCCCAAACATACTACCACCTAATAGCGCCCCACATAAAATAGCTAAATCAGCACCGCTCTTATCTGCAAATCCTACTACAATAGGAGCTAAAGCTACAATTGCACCTACAGAAGTCCCTGTAGAAACCGATAAAAATCCTGCAATGATAAAGATGCCAACATAAATATATTGAATAGCTATATAATCTAAACCTAAATTTACTATCGCGTCTACACTACCGGTTTCATTGGTAATTGCCGCAAAGGCACCTGCAAGCAAATAGATTAAACACATGGTTAGTATTTTGTCATCGCCACAGCCTTTTAAAAGCGTTTTAATTTTAGAAATAATAGATTGTCTAAACAGTAAAAATGCAGCAATTATGCCCACTATTACCGCAATGGGAGCTGGTAAAGCATAAAAGTCATTTTGGTATATACCAACACCTAAAAATGTAAATACGAATACAAATAAGGGTATTAAGGCTATAAATTTGGGAGTTCTGTCTTTTGCGTTTGCCATTTCTTTCTTTATTCTAAAAAGGAAATAGCTGCAAATAAGTAGACGCATGAGTTAACATTTGTTCCAATTAATTGGCTTATCTATTTAGCACCTTGCTTGTTATTGCAGGTTGCTATCTCCTTTTTGAGATTCTTGATAATTATTTAAGGCGGCAAATGTAGTGTATAATTCTTTCTTGTAAATCTTAAAATAAGTTAATTTACTTAGGTGGATCCAATGTCTAAACAAAAGCTATCCTATCCATTAAAATCGATAAAATCCCAAGGAATAAACATCCATATTAAGTATAAGGAATATTGATTTGGATACAACGGTAGGGTAGAGGGCTACCAACTTTTAATCGTTACTTATCGTCAGATATTCTCAATTAAAAGTATCATTACTATAAAATTGTAGTGTCCTATAACAATTTTATTGATGCATTAAGCTTCTATCCTAGCTTAGATTGTGATTTAATTTATTGAAGTAATTTACTTGTAACTGTAAAGGTCATATAAATTATGCACTAACTTTTCTTCCATATATTCTATTATAGACCAAATCTATAGAATTATGGAGTTCACTCTTTGTAAAGGGCTTACTTATAAAATCTACACAGCCAAGTTCTCTGGCTATCACTTCAAATTCCTGTTTGGTAGAACTTGATATAAATGGCATACGGTTACCGAACATTTCAAGAAATGAAAATCCGTTCATACCTGGCATTTCTATATCGGCCATGACTACCTGTGGTTTCGCTAATTGTATATGTACCCAAGCATCATAAGAATCTTCAAAAGTAAGTACACTACGGACTAATGGATGTGATTTAGCAAGCTTTTCTGCTAATGACAGCCATAAAGCGGAGTCATCAACAATAATTAATTCAAGTTTCATAACTATTAAGTTTGAGTTTTCAGATTTGAGGTTTGAGAGACGAAAATTACCGCTATGCCTCATTTTGGAAAATAAATTCGGATGAAAGGTTAATAACTTGCTTGAAAAGTTAAAAGATCCTATTTACCCCTTTAAAACCTGAAAAACTTAAAAATAGGATGTCAGACAAACCTGCCGATTTTATCGATTATAGCATACCAAAAAGTGTATCGCCCAATACTATTTTAACTATCCTATCCACATTTACCAATATTTATTTAACCATTTAGTCAAATGTTAAACTCGAATAGCCATTGAATAAAAAAGATTCTTTGTACCCAACATTAGATACAAAGAATCTTCACAATATAGGTAGTATAACTTACAAAGACTACCTCAACAAACTAACCACTAATCAAAATACGATTGTAATTCCTTTTTTAAATTACCCCATTGCTTTTTATCACCACTAATTACCTGTCCGACTTCCTTTAATTTAGAAGTTCCAAAACCAATAGCTTCTTTTATTCCAATATGAGGAGGTAAGGACAATGCTCCGCTACTAACTACGGCATCTATAATAAAAGGCTTTTTACTATTCTTTGCCTGTAGTACAGCAGCATCAATATCTTTGGCATGTTCTACCCGTACACCATCTCCACCACATAATTTAGCATACTCGGCAAAATTGACATTGGTTTCATGCAATGCATCTAGACTAGCCGCTAAACCAACTTGTTCCATTTCTAGTTTTACAAAACTCAATTCAGAATTATTAAATATGAGCACTTTTACAGGCAACTCATATTTAACGGCTGTTATAAAGTCTTGCATCGCCATATTAAAAGCTCCGTCTCCACTCAAACACCAAATTTCTTTTTTAGGATTAGCCATTTGTGCTCCAATTGCAGAAGGTAGGCCCACTGCCATAGAACCGTGATTAAAAGAGCCTATTAAGCGTCTTTGACTATGAAACGATATATGATGTGCTGCCCATATTGCAGATGTTCCTGTTTCAACCGTAAAAATAGCATCATTAGAAGCATGTTCGTTTACCAAATCTGCAAATATCTGCGGGTGTAAAGGTTCATTTTCACGGGTATGGGAAGCCTGTTCCTTCATATTCTCTTTCCAATCCTCAAAATTCTTTATTAGTTTATCTATAAAAGTAGTATCCTCTTTTTGTTCAACTTTAGGGTTAAGGATTTCTAGTAAAGAAGAGATATCACTCCATACGCCTAAAGACACAGCGGTTCTATTGCCTATATTTTCTTGGCGAATATCTACTTGAATCGTTTTTGTTTCATGCGGAAGAAAATCGATATACGGAAAATCTGTTCCCAACATCAATAGCAAATCACACTTCATAACGGCATTATATCCAGATGGGTTACCTATCAATCCCGTTAACCCAACTACATTATCCGTATCGTGGTCAAAAATATCACTGGCTCGAAGACTGTGGGTTATGGGTGCATTCAGTTTTTTAGATAATTCTATTACCGCAGCTCTGCTTTCCCTACATCCATCACCAGCCAATATACCTATCGTTTTAGCATTGTTCAAAAGATTGGCAGCTTCTATAACTACGGATTCCTCTGGAACTAAGCGGGAAACGTATTTCTTAATAGGATGAACAAATTGCTCATTCTCGGCTTTCATTTCCGCTACATTTGCCGGTAGCTCAATTCTGCAAACCGCATTATTGGCCATTGCAATTTTAATGGCACGTTGTATAACCATTGGGGCTTGTTCCGGAGTTTCAATAATTGCCTGATAATCGCAAACATCGTCAAATACCTTTTTTAAATCCACTTCTTGAAAGAAACTTGTTCCTTGTTGTTTCTGATTGATTTGTCCCGTAATGGCAATCACCGGAGTACGTTCTTTCTTAGCATTATAAAGTCCGTTTATTAAATGTAGTGCTCCAGGACCAACCGTACCCGCACAAACAGCTAAATTTTCTGTGGTTTGGCTATGTCCGAAGGCAGCAAAAGAGGCATTTCCTTCGTGTTTCATACCTATCCAATCTACTCCATCACGTTCCTCTATAGCTTTTACAAAAAAGTTAAGGGCGTCACCCGTAACTCCATATACTTTTTCTACGCCAACACCTTGCAAAATATCCAGTAGTTGTTCTGATACATTTTTACTCATAATAGTATTCTTTATGTTTTTAAATTGGATGACTTATGCATCCGTATTCTATCTATATTCAGGATTCTCAAAATTCCAACGTGTACCGTCATCCAATTCTTTTCTAGAATTCCCGTAACAAGGATACCCACCATTATCTTTCAACATTTTTGCTAGATGCATTAAGTTATAGCTCATAAAAGTGGTGTTCCTGTTTGTAAATTCTGAATCAAAACCTACTGGCGGGTCAATACTTTCCCCGTTCCATTGCGTATCACCATAGCTAGGTCCTGGTCCAACTTTACCAATCCAACCGGCATCTGCCTGCGGCGGAACGCTATATCCTAAATGTTGTAACGCATATAATATTCCCATAGAGCAATGTTTTACACCATCTTCATTACCGGTTACAATACAACCACCAGCCCTGCCATAGTACACATATTGCCCTTTGTCATTTTGGTACCCACTCATAGCGTATAGTCGTTCTATAAGTTTTGTTGCTATAGAAGACCGCTCTCCCAACCATATAGGCGTTCCTATAACAAGAATATCTGCGGCTTTTATCTTATCATATATTTCGGGCCACTCATCTTTGTCATAACCCTCTTTAGTCATATCTGGTTGTACACCAACCGGAATATCATAATCCGCAAGGCGTAAAACCTCAACATCAACACCCTCAGATTCCATAATTTTAATAGATACATCCATTAGGTTACGTGTGTGACTTTTAGATGGTGATTTTTTTAAGGTGCAGTTTACAAATACTGCCTTTAGTGAACTGAAGTCTATATTTTTCATAATTCTTTATATTCTTATTTTCCTATTGTTTTCACTGTAACTACACCAAATACAAGGTGCCCAATTAGCATGGCAACTAACCTCATCGGCATTGATCCGTTCATTGGTGGCATTTCTAACATCATACCCATTACCTGCATTCCTATTTGTGCTAGAATTAATGCTACTATACCAAAAGCGATACCTTTTAACCATATATTGGTAATAATTACATTGGGTGCAAAGAGATATCCATAACCTAGGGCAAAGATTATCCCAATTACAAAGTGCATGATCCAACCTACAACTATTGGAACGCCCATAGCGCCTGCTAATAATTTCCACGGTGCCATTTCGGGCATACCTAAATTTGGAGCCATTACCATAATAAGGGTCATGACTATTGTTCCTAAAATACCTGCTAATACGTATCTTGATAATTGCTTATCCATTTTTGTTTGGTTTAAAATTTTTAATCTATTGTCTAATTGAAGATGGTAGAAATATATTTTGATATTCAACTGAATATCAAAATGCAAGGTATATAGAGTTGATTGGTAGTATTAGTTCATACGATTCTATTATTGCCGTATAAACACACAGAGGTTAGTGCATTAAAAAACTAATTGATTATTGTAAGTGGTAATTGAAGTAACTGAAATTGTGCAGAAATACAGCACCAAATGAAATAACGGTTGTGTCTAATTTATTTTGGAAATTATTAAATAGAAAATTAAAGAAACTGGTGTAATACGCTTTAACAGCTAGTAGCTATTAGCATATGTTATTTAAAGAAGCGATATATAGTAATCCTTCTCCCCTTGTAGTATAGGGGAGTGGTATAATAGATTATTAGACAGTTATCACATAACTACAAACTCATAGCTGGTATTCTGATAAAAAATTAAAATTGAATGTTATTTAAATTATAGCTGCTAAACGGCTTGCTTGATTTATGGCTCGTTTTGCATCCAGCTCAGAAGCTACATCTGCACCGCCAACAACATGTACTTTTAAACCAAGGGCTTCTAAAGGGGATAATAGTTCTTTAAATGGCAACTGACCTGCGCAAATGATTATATTATCTACCGCTAAAACCTTTTGTTCTTCATTTTGAACATAATGTAAGCCTTCATCATCTATTTTGGTGTATTGCACACTATTGATAAATTGTACATTTTTCTTTTTAATGGTAGAACGGTGAATCCATCCGGTTGTCTTTCCTAAATTGGCTCCAAATTTCCCTTTACTACGTTTAAACATAAATAGTTCTCGTGGAGACGGCTCAACAACTGCTTGCATTCCTTCAATACCACTACGTGCGGTAATGGTTTTATCTATTCCCCATTCCTTTAACCAAGCGTCTATATGCAACGATGTACTCTCTCCTTCGTGAGCTAAAAATTCGGACACATCGAAACCAATTCCTCCCGCGCCAATTACTGCAACTCTTTTACCTACTGGTTTTTTATGCTTTAATACATCTAAGTAGTTTAAAACTTTAGAATGTTCAATGCCTTCAATTTTTGGTGATCTTGGTTGAATACCGGTAGCTAATATAACCTCATCAAAATTGCCATTCTTTATATCATCGGCTTGTACCCGTGTATTCAATTTCACGGTTACTTTATGTAGTACTATTTGAGTGTTGAAGTAACGTATGGTTTCGTAAAACTCCTCTTTACCGGGAATTTGCTTCGCCATATTAAACTGTCCGCCTATTTCCTTATCGGCATCAAAAAGAACCACCTCATGTCCACGTTGAGCAGCTATAGTTGAAGCAGCTAATCCCGCTGGTCCTGCACCGATAACGGCAATCTTTTTCCTATGCTCCGTAGGTAGATAATTAAGTTCCGTTTCATGACAAGCTCTCGGGTTTACCAAACAACTGGCTACTTTCTGTTGAAACACATGATCTAAACAAGCTTGATTACAGCCTATACAGGTATTTATTTCGTCCGACTTATTTTCCGATGCTTTATTTACCCATTCTGGATCGGCTAGAAATGGTCTAGCCATAGAAACTAAATCCGCATGACCTTCTGCCAATACCTGCTCTGCCGTTTCTGGCATATTAATTCTATTAGAGGTTACTAGCGGAATAGAGAGTTCTTCTTTCATCTTCTTAGTTACCCAAGTAAATGCCGCCCGTGGTACCGATGTTGCTATTGTGGGTATACGAGCTTCATGCCACCCAATTCCGGTATTTATAATGGTAGCGCCTGCCTTTTCAATTTCTTTACCCAAGGCAACTACTTCTTGCCATGAGCTCCCTTTTTCTACTAGGTCTAGCATAGACAACCTGTAAATAATAATAAACTCCTCACCAACGGCTTCTCGGGTTTGCTTTACTAATGCTATAGGTAAACGCATACGGTTCTCATAACTACCGCCATAATTGTCCGTACGCTTATTTGTTCTTTCTGCAATGAATTGGTTAATAAGGTACCCTTCAGATCCCATAATCTCTACACCGTCATAGCCTGCTAATTTTGCTAGTTTGGCAGAGTTTACAAAGTCCCTAATGGTTCTCTTAATACCTGATTGTTTTAGCTTGAAAGGCTTAAACGGAGTAATAGGGGATTTAATGGCAGATGGGGCAACCGCTAATGGATGATATCCATAACGCCCAGAGTGTAAAATTTGCATACAGATTTTACCTCCTTCTTTATGTACGGCATCAGTAATGACCTTATGATGTTTCGCATGTTTCTTTGTGCTCATTCGTGCAGAAAAAGGAGCTGTCCACCCCTGTACGTTTGGTGCAATACCTCCTGAGACTATTAACCCAACACCACCTCTTGCGCGTTCTGCATAATAGGTGGCTATCTTTTCAAGACCATTTTTTTTCTCTTCTAAGCCCGTATGCATAGACCCCATAATAATACGGTTCTTAAGGATTGTAAAACCTAAATCTAAGGGTTCAAAAATATGGGTGTACTTGGTCATTTCTCGTCGGATTAAATTACATTTATTATGCATGCATAATATTTGAAAAGGTACGTAAATTTTGAAAAACTATAATGCTTCGAATTTTGATAATATCATATAACACACTTACCATTGATGATTCTTTTAATAATACACCAGATTCTAAATAAGAATCAATCTATTGATATTGAAATATTTACTGTTTTCACTTCAATAATTTTTATATTAAATTTATTACAGATAAAAATGACGTAAGTTACAGTCTAAACCAACCCTATGCCACTATTTTTGGATTTACACAACCTACCTGAAGGAATAACATCGGCTCATGTTGCAGAAATGCATCAAGCAGATTTAGACCTAGAGCATAAGTATAAATGCCGCGGACTTACCTATTGGTGCGATGAAAAACGGAAAACTGCTTTTTGTTTAATTGAAGCTCCTAGCAAAGAAGCGTTAATTGCCTTACATGAAGATGCACATGGTGCTATTCCTACTCAAATTATAGAGGTTAATGATACTATTGTAGAATCTTTTCTTGGTCGCATAGAAGATCC
>TARA_R110002033_G_scaffold9973_2_pt1 | contig 18592 bp, 21 predicted proteins | sample TARA_R110002033 | Tara Oceans TARA_R110002033 (sample SAMEA4397051) | marine metagenome | biome: Polar Biome; feature: [SRF] surface water layer (ENVO:00010504); material: water (ENVO:00002006), including particulate matter (ENVO:01000060) such as... | depth 5 m
TAGTTTCTAATAAAACAGGTAATTATTATACCTCTAAAGGTTTAATAGAAAAAGTAAAAAAAACTAATATAGAAAATGCTTGGTATTTTAAATTTAAAGAAAATCCAGAGAATCATGAGATAAATTTAGATTTTAACAAGTATTTAGATGATTCTTTAATTATGTTTATAAATTATAAAATTTTTGATGATAAGTTTCATTATTTGGGAGCTACAGGAATAGGAATAAAGATTTCATATATAGATGAAATGCTAAAACACTTTAGACTCAAATATAATTTTAATGTATTCTTTACAGACAAAAAAGGACATATTGTCTTAAGTGAAAATGAATTTAATCATCCTAATAAATTGATAGATATAAAAGAATTAGATTTATCAAATAAAGATTTACTATTTGATAGTTCACAACTTTTTGAATATAAGAAAGATGGGAAAACATATATTTTAAACGGTAAATTTGTAAAAGAGTTAAATCTATATTTATTTGTTGAAGCAAAGCTTGATACCTTTACTGGAGAAGTTAGAAAAACTTTTATTTTTAATCTTCTTACTTCTTTAGTTATAACTATTATAATTATAATTATAATTTTGTACACAATAAAAACATATAATAAAAAATTAGAAAGTTTAGCTGCATATGATAGCTTAACAAACTTACATAATAGAAGAACCTTCAATGATTATTTTGACAAGGCATTAAAACAATTTAAAAGAGATAAAATACCTAAATCAATAATATTCTTTGATTTAGATGATTTTAAACTTGTAAATGACAACTATGGACATTTAGTTGGAGATGATGTTCTAAAAAGAATTGCTTCTATTTTAAAATTGCAAATTAGAGATAGTGATAACATAGCAAGATGGGGTGGAGAAGAGTTTTTGATTCTTCTAAATAATTCAAACTTAGAGCAAACCTTCAATATAGCACAAAAACTAAAAAATTGTTTTGAAAATGATATAGAACTAAATAATCTAGTAAAAGAGGGTATTACAGCTAGTTTTGGTGTAAGTACATTTAAAGAAGATGATACAATAGAAAAAATCATCTCAAGAGCAGATAAAACTCTATACAAAGTAAAAAATAGTGGTAAAAATAGAGTAGAAAAAGAGGTATAAGTTTTAACATTTATATTTTATCCTCTTTTTTACATATACGAAAAAGAGGATAAGTAAAGTATTTAGTCAGTTACCTTACTAAAATGCTAAAACATTATAATCTGTCATTACTGTAATAGTGTTATCATCTATTATAATTTGATGGTGAATATTATCAACTGCATAGTATTTATATTTTTTTTCTTTTGCAAATTCTTTTGCTCTTTTAATAGCTTCATTGATATGTTCAACTTTAGTATTATAAATATAATCAACACTATTAATTTTATTTTTATATAAATAAACTTTACCAGCAGAAGATACACCATGTTCTGGGTAATTATTAAAATTAGTTATTTTTTCTTTAATATCACCATAATATGCTCCATAAAAAGCAACTTCCGCATACATTAGGTTAATACAAACTAATAATAACAACAAAATTCTTTTCATTTTTCTTCTTCCTTTTTTTCTAAGTTTTCTTTTTTATTGTCTTTTACTTCTTTTTTGTCTTTCTCATCATCTAGTAGATAACCTACACCATATAATGTTCCACCAACTAATGCACCGGTTGCAGCCATGATTGGGTTTCCACCTCCACTTACTGCTATATTACCTCCATACTTTTTAAGTTGTTTTCCTGAACAAGCATTAAAAAGTAAAATTGCTGTAAGTGTTAGTAATAGACTTAATGATTTTTTCATGTTACATATTTTCTTTTAGTGCTTTTAGTAGGTCTGGTTTGAATTTTGTTTCGTATAATTCAAATAATATTTTATTAAAAGGCTCTTCTATAAAATCTGTTACAAATATACCTTTTGATATAAATATAATAGAATCTTCCGACGAAATTTCATAAATTTTATTTAATATTTCTTTATTTTGTTTTTTTACTATAAATTTTACTTTTACAGATATAATTGGTAAAGATTGTAAAGGGTATCTATACTGATAATTTATTAAATCAGAAGAAATATTTATATCTCCTATTTTATTTGATATTTCTACATTTTTAAAATATTGTTTAAAAAAATATTCTAAAGTAAGATTATTTATTGAAGCCATATTTACATTAATTTTAGTTGCACTTCCTATATATCCATTAGGTCTTTTAATAACAAAATTATCAGCTTTTGGCTCTATTACTATTTTTGTATTTTCTACTTTTTTTAAGTTATGTTGACTTACTCCATCTACGAAACTTTGTTGAAAATTTACATTTGTAGTGAAACAACCTGTAAATAAAAACATTATGCTTAATGCAATTACATATTTAAAGTATTTCATTATTTAGCCTTTATTACAGTATAAATTTCTGTTTCGATTATTGATTGAATTGATTCTGATAGGTTTTTTAAATCTAAGTTTTTAAAATCAGAACTCACAATAGACCATTTGAAGTTTTTACTTGTAATGCCTAATTTATTATCCATTAAAATAGTCTTTGTAGTTTTAACACCATTTTTATTAATCTCTATATTTAACTCAACTTCTACTTTTTTCAAATTGTGAATTTGTTGATTATTTTCCATATTCATATAATCAAGTATAACTTTTCCAGAAAGAACATTTACTTCTACTCCACCTTTTTTGTGAAGAACTTTATACTCTTCTGCATAATAATCTTCTACAATATTTTCAACACTTTTATTTTTTAGTATAAATGTTTTTGGATGTTCTAATCTCATGTTATAAATAGAATCATTATCTAAGTTTGATTCTACTTTTAGAACAACTTCCTTATTTTGTGAGAAAATAGAAATCTCTTTGTCTTTTTTTTCTAATAAAGCTCTAAACGGATTTCCAAGATTTTCAGAGTATTTTCCGCTTAGCTCTATTACATTATTTGAAGCAAATAATAAAGATGTGGTCAAAAGAAAAGCAAATGATATTTTTTTCATTTTGTTCCTTGATTTAAATTTTAAAATTAGATGAGTATTTTAATAAATTATTTTATAATAACTTATTAATTTTATGAATATTTGTTCAGAATTTAAAAACTTACTAATATAGAAGAATTTGTGATTTTGTTAAGATTAAGTTAGATGTATATTATTTTAATGAAACTTATTTACAAAAATTTGTTATTATGCTTTACGCTAATCTTACCTTTATTTATGTAACATCTTTTTGTAATAATTTGTAAAAATGAAAATTTTACTAAATAAAAAACTACCAATTTAAGGAGCTTTAATGTCAGTATTATTAGAAATGGCTATGTTTCCAACTGATTATGGTGAAAGCAAGAGTGCACATGTGGCTAAAGTCATTGATACTATTAGAAAAAGTGGTTATTCTTATCAACTGACTTCTATGTGTACTATTATTGAAACAGAAGAGATAGGGCAAGCTTTGAAGCTTATAGAGGATTGTTATAAGGTTTTAGAATCACTTGATTGTAATAGAGTTTATGCTACATTAACCTTTGACATTAGAAAAGGTCATGATAATAGATTAAAAACAAAAGTTGAATCTATAGAAAAACAAATAGGAGAAGTATCAAAATGAAATATTTAATTGCATTAACATTATTAGTGAGTTCACTATTTTCTGCACAAAATTTGCAAGAGTGTGTTCAATCACCAGTTTCAAAAACATCAGTTATATTTACTTGTATACATGGAGAGTATTATATTGAGTATGAATCAACTTCAAAGAGAGATGTAAAAGGCTTAAGAGTTCTTTACACAGAATCTGATAAGTATAAGTTTTTAAAGAATCTGAAAAAACTTCCTAAAGATCTTAATTAGTGCACAATGGCATTATGCCATTGTACAACAGAGACTCTCATTCCATCTTTTATTTTTTTCACGCTATGAGAAAAGTATGGGTTACTTAAAAAGGCAACAAAATCTCCCTCTTTAGGTTTGATTGATATTTTTCTAAATTTATCATCATATAAAAAATCAAAAACCAATTCACCACCACTAAATTCAAACTCATCTTTTGGCTCTTTTACTTGTGTTGTTATAAATAAAACAGTTGTAATAATTCTAGCAGGAGCTACTGGCTTATATTCAATAATATTTTTATTTAAATCAACTATTTCACTACAGTTATCAGAGTGTCTTTTATAAAAACAGCCATTTTTATAAATAAGTATTTGAGGATCAATTGATTGCATAAGCGAGACATTAAAAAATTCTTCTATTTTACTTTTTTGTGATTCAAAAAATATATTGTATTCTTTTAGAAAAGTATCATTTGGAATGATATTGTAAGTATTTCTTATTTCTGTATTTTTTTTAGGAAGTACAACTCCATCATCAGTACTAATGATTCCTATTTTTTTAGATTCATCTTCATGATTTTTAATAAAGCTTTTCATATCTGAAAAATCAAAATTGATATTTTCATATATAAAAGGAGCTTCATGATAAGGATTTGGAAGTATTTTCATACTCTCCGGAACTATAGTATCAAGCCATTGTTTTGGTGAAAAAATATTATTACCAAATTGTGTTAGTTCAAGTTGTTTTATATCAAAAGGTGCAGTCATATAACCTACTAAATTTTTTATGGAATTATAGCACTTTTTTTAATAATCAATACCTTTAGTTTTAAAACTATATCTGTGCTCTTCACTTCTTCCAAACTCTTTTATCATCTCTATATGAATTTTTGTTCCATAACCTTTGTGTTTTTCAAATTTGTAGTTTGGGTATTTACTTGAAATGTTTACCATATATCTATCTCGGCTAACTTTTGCTAGTATTGATGCAGCACTAACTTGCTCATAATTTGCATCTGCTTTTATTTCATGTTTTAGACCTTCTATTCCAAAAGAAGTATTTCCATCCATTAGATATTCATTTGCTTCAACATTTTGCATAATCTCTTCTATAGAGTTTTTTAAACACAAAGATAATCCAAGCTTATCTAAAGTCTTTGCATCAGTAAATACTATATGATAAAAAGAGTTAGCTATTATTTCATCAAAAAGTTTTTCTCTTTTCTTTTCACTTAGTTTTTTAGAATCATTTAGTCCTTCTATTGGATTTTTTAAAACAACTCCAGCTACAACCATTGGCCCAGCTAATGGACCTCTTCCTGCTTCATCTATGCCACATAACATCTATTTCCTTTTTGTTTTGCTAATTATATTGTAAAAATTATGAAAGAAAATAAAATTATAACTTGACAAAAGTCCACTCAAGGTGCTATAATTTTTTTAGCAGTTAAATTAAAGGAGTGCTAATTATGAATAAAATTTTTGAAAAACTAACAAACCAAATGAATGAGAGCATAGATTCGTCTGTTGCTTTAGCATTACATAATAAAAATCAAGAAGTAGAAGTTATACATATGCTTTGGGCATTATTAACAAATACAAACTCTGTACTAAACCAATTATTAAATAAAATGAATATAGACAAAACAGCTTTAGTACTAGAAGCAAAATCTCACACATCATCTTTACCAACTGTTTCAACAGTTACAAAAGAGAATATAAAACTAAGTAGGGGCTTTATAGATTCACTGCAAAAAGCAGAAGGTCAAATGGCAACACTTGGGGACAAATTTATAGCTATTGATTCATGGTTGATAGCAAACTTTGATAATAAAGTATTTAAAGATGTATTAGGTAAATATATAGATTTAAGAGAAGCAAAAAAAGAACTTGAAGCAATAAGAGGTGGAAGTGTTATTGACTCAGCTTCAGGAGATGAGAACTTAGAAGCTTTAGGAAAATATGGAATTGACTTAAACCAACAAGCAATCGATGGAAAACTAGACCCCGTAATTGGAAGAGATGAACAAATACAAAGAATGATGCAAATTCTTATAAGAAAAACAAAAAACAACCCAATACTTCTAGGAGAACCAGGAACTGGTAAAACAGCTATTGCAGAAGGACTAGCCCAAAGAATAGTGGCAAAGGATGTTCCACTATCTTTACAAAATAAAAGAGTGGTAACACTTGATATGAGTGCTTTAATTGCAGGTGCAAAATATAGAGGTGAATTTGAAGATAGATTAAAATCTGTAATTGATGAAGTTAAAAAAGCTGGAAATGTAATTTTATTTATTGATGAAATTCATACAATAATTGGAGCAGGGGCAAGTGAAGGAAGTATGGATGCTGCAAATATCTTAAAACCAGCTCTTGCAAGGGGTGAATTACATACAATAGGAGCAACAACACTTAAAGAGTATAGAAAGTATTTTGAAAAAGATACAGCTATGCAAAGAAGATTTCAACCAATTACTGTGGATGAGCCAAGTGTAAATGAAGCCTTGCAAATACTAAGAGGTATAAAAGAGAAACTAGAAACTTTCCATAGTGTAACTATCAATGATAGTGCCTTAGTAGCAGCTGCCAAATTAAGTGATAGATATATCTCTGATAGATTTTTACCAGATAAAGCTATTGACCTAATAGATGAAGCAGCAGCAGAGCTTAAAATGCAAATAGAGAGTGAACCAATTGTTTTATCAACTGTAAAAAGAGCAATTCAAACTTTGATGGTGGAAAAAGAAGCTTTAAAGATGGAAAAATCTAAAAAAAATAGTGAAAGAATTGAAGCTATAGAAAAAGAATTAGCCGATTTAAATGAAGAACAAAGAGCTTTGGAAACTAGATTTTTAAATGAAAAAGAGACATTTAATAAAGCATCTACTTTAAAAGTAAAAATTGATGAACTTAAAACAAAAGCACTAGCTGCTAAAAGAGAATCAAGATTTGAAGAAGCCGCATCTATTGAATATGGGGAAATACCAGAATTAGAAAAACAAGTAAAAGAAAATGAAGAGAAATGGGACAAAATGCAAGAAGCAGGAACATTATTAAGAAATAGTGTTGATGAAGATGCAATTGCAAGTATTGTTTCAAGATGGACTGGAATTCCTGTAAATAAGATGTTAAGTAGTGATAAACAAAAAATCTTAGAAATAGAAAGTGTTCTTAAAAATGATGTAAAAGGGCAAGATGAAGCACTAAAAGCAATAAGTCGAGCTATTAAAAGAAATAAAGCAGGGCTAAGTGATGATAGTAAACCAATAGGCTCTTTTATGTTCTTAGGCCCAACAGGTGTTGGTAAAACAGAGAGTGCAAAAAGTTTAGCGAAGTTTTTATTTGATGATGAAAAATCACTTATAAGATTTGATATGAGTGAATATATGGAAAAACATGCAGTATCAAGATTAATTGGTGCTGCTCCTGGATATGTGGGTTATGAAGAAGGAGGGCAGTTAACTGAAGTTGTTAGAAGAAAACCTTATAGTGTAATTTTATTTGATGAAATTGAAAAAGCACATCCTGATGTATTTAATATCTTACTTCAAGTTCTTGATGATGGAAGACTAACAGATAATAAAGGTGTTACTATTGATTTTAAAAATACAATTATCATATTAACTTCAAATATTGGAAGTAGCAAGATTATAGAAATAGCTGATAAAGATAAAAGAAGAGAAGAAGTATTTTTAGAAATTAAAAACTATTTTAGACCAGAATTTTTAAATAGATTAGATGATATAATTATTTTTGAACAATTAGGATTAGACTCAATTACAAATATTGTTTCAATATTATTTGAAGATATTAAGAAAAAAGTTGAAGATAAAGATATCCAAATTGAGTTGACTCAAAGTGCAAAAGAGTTTATTGCAAAAGTTGGATTTGACCCAGTATATGGTGCTAGACCACTAAAAAGAGCAATCTATGAAATAGTAGAAGATAAGCTTGCTGATTTGATTTTAGAAGACAAAATTGGTGCAGGAAGTAAGGTTGTTTTTGATGTGCAAAATGATGAGGTAATCGCAAAAATATAGTTTTTGGAAAGTTTTAACTTAGCTTAATATAAAGAAATTTTAAGTTAACTTTAACTATAATCCGCAACTTGAATTTTAAAAAGGGAATGACACTATGAAAAGAACATACCAACCGCATAACACGCCAAAAAAGAGAACTCACGGTTTTAGAGTTAGAATGTCTACAAAAAATGGTAGAAAAGTTATTGCAAGAAGAAGAGCAAAAGGTAGAAAAAGATTAGCTGTTTAAGCAAAGAATACAGACTAAATAGCTCAAGAGATTTTAGACAAATCTATCAAAGCGGCAAAAAATGGCATACGCCATCTTTTGTCGCTTTTTTTAGGTCTAGTGAAAAGTTAGAAATAGGTTTTGTTACTTCTAAAAAAGTAGGAAATGCTGTTTTTAGAAATAAAGCAAGAAGAAGATTACGAGCTATAGTTTTAGAAAATGAAAATAAAATTATTACTGGTAAATATGTTTTTGTAGCAAAAGATGAATTATTTAAAAAATCATATATTGAGTTACAAAAAGATTTTAATTTTGCATTTAAACGACTAAATTTATACAAATGAACTTTGTATTTAAATATCTAATTAAGTTTTATCAAAAATTTATTTCTCGTTATACCTCTCCAAGTTGTAGATTTTACCCAACTTGTTCCGAATATGGAGTATGGCAAATGGAAAATAACTCTTTTTTTAAGGCGATTTATTTTACAATAACACGGATATTAAAATGTAACCAACTTTTTAAAGGTGGAATTGACTATCCAATAGTCAATAGAATCCCGAATAAAAGTATCATACATAAAAAAATCAAAGTAATATATTGGTTTGTACCAACTGAAGATAATAAATACTTTGTAGTAAAGAATTGGGAGAGAAATAAGAATAATGAATAATTTAAATAATAACCAGGGTATGCAAAAGCGAATGTTAATCATGACATTAATTGTTTTTGTATTTTTTGTTGCTTATGAATTTTTGGTTTTAAAGCCTCAAAAAGAGGCACAAGCTGCTAAAATAGCACAAGAGAAAATAGTAAAAGCAAATAATGCTCCACAAGTGGCACAAGATAGTACAAATCCTGCATCTGCTCCAGTTTCAAATATGTCAACACCTTCAAATGTTGCTGATGCTATATCATCAAAAACAATTGCAACGAATGATATAGTTTCAACTATTACAACTGATAAAAATATTATCCAAATCGATAAATTAGGTAGAATCGCACAAGTTACTCTTTTAGAGAGACAATATATAAATGAAGATAATTCTCATATAAAACTTTTTGAACCAAATCAATTAAGACCTTTAGAAGTTAGATTTGCAGATAAAAATATTAATAATGAAGCATTTAATGTAGAAGTAACTGTTAGTTCACCAGTTATAGATGCTACAAAACAAACACAAACACTTATTATTACTCAAACATTAAAAGAGACAGTTTTAACTAAAACTTTAACTATTTATACAGATGGTCATTATGATTTAGATGTTAAAGCTACAAATAATAAACAATTTTTTATAACACCAGGTTATAGACCAAATGTATTAGCTGATATGTATGCAGATCATGGTGCAATAGTAAAATTAGCTGATGATACTTTAGATGTGACAGTTGATGGTAAAAGTGACAAAACTAAAACTTATCAAGCTGTTAAATTTTTAAGTTTCTTTGATAGATACTATACTACTGTTGTATATAACTTCAAAAAAACAATGCAAGTTTCTCTTATGCCAGACAAAGATTCAAACCCACAAGGTTTTGTTCACTCTGAAAATGCTTCTATTGATTTTAGTGGATATATCGGACCAAAAGAGCACAAAGCACTTAAAGCTTTAAATCCTCAATTAACAGGTGTTATTGAATATGGTTGGTTTACATTTATTGCAAATCCTATGTTCTTATTTTTACAATTTCTTCAAAGTTATGTAGGTAACTGGGGTTGGACAATTGTATTTGCTACAATTATAATCAAACTTATTCTTTTCCCTTTATCATACAAAGGTATGATGTCTATGCAGAAGCTAAAAGATTTAGCTCCTAAAATCAAAGAGTTACAAGAGAAATATAAAGGTGATAAGCAAAAGCAATCAGCTCATATGATGGAATTATACAAAAAACATGGTGCAAACCCAATGGGTGGATGTTTACCTTTAATTATGCAAATTCCTGTATTCTTTGCTCTTTATAGAGTTATTTTAAATGCTATTGAATTAAAAGGTTCTCCATGGATTCTTTGGATTCACGATTTAGCTTTAATGGATCCTTATTATGTATTACCAATTTTAATGGGTATTTCAATGTTCTTACAACAAAAAATTACTCCAAATACAATGCAAGATGAAACACAAAAGAAAATTTTCCAATTTTTACCAGTAGTATTTACATTCTTCTTCTTGTGGTTCCCAGCAGGGTTAACACTTTATTGGTTTATAAATAACTTATTTACAATTTCTCAACAATTCTTTATTAATAAAATGTTTGAGAAAAAAAAGTTAGTTGAAATAGAAGAGAAAAAAGCATCTAAAAAATAGGAAATAAATATGAAAAAATTTGAAGCAAAAACATTAGAAGAAGTATATGAAGTAGCATCAAATGAATTTAATTGTTCCATAATAGATCTAGAAATAGTAATAACTCAACAGCCAAGTAAAGGTTTTCTTGGCTTTGGGAAAAAAACTGCAATTATAACTGCTCAGTTAAAAAGAAAACAAAAAAAAGACAATAGAAAATATAAAGAGACAAAATACAGAAAAAATAGTATAAATATTGAAGATGTATCAGAAAAAATTGCTAGTAGTAATATAAGCGAAACAAAAACAGAAAGAAAGCCAACTTCTAAAGTTCCTAATGTAGAGGGAAAAGAACAAATATTTAATAATTTTTATACAGAAAATAATCAAAAAGATGAATTATCTAAAATTGTTATAAAAAAAGACAAAAAACAAGTTATTTCAGAAGTAAAAATGGATATCAATAACTTATTTCAAAACACATGTTATGAAATAGATGAAATTGAAGTTGATTTTTATGATGAAGAGACTTTATATGTTGAATTTAATGGAAAAGATTCTGCTTTACTAATAGGTAAAGAAGGTTATAGATATAAAGCTTTATCTTATATTTTATTTAATTGGATAAATGAAAAATATGGTTTAATGCTAAGACTAGAAGTTGCGGAATTTTTGAAAAATCAAGAAGAAGCGATTTATAATTATTTGGCTCCTGTTATTGAAACTATAAAAGAAAATGGAACATACAAAACTAAGCCATTAGATGGTATTTTAGTACATATTGCTCTTAAAAGATTAAGAGAAGAGTTCCCTAATAAATATGTTGCTGTTAAAACAAATGTAAGAGGCGACAAATATGTATTAGTAAATGAGTACAGAAGTAATCAGTAAATAATGGATTCATTTGATACAATTGCTGCAATTGCAACCGCCAATGGAATTGGCTCAATCTCAATTATAAGATTAAGTGGTAAAGATGCTTTGCCACTTGCTTTAACTCTTTCAAAAAGAACTAACTTAAATCCAAGATTAGCAACCTTATCTAGTATATACAATAGTGATAATGAAATTATAGATGAAGCACTTTTAATTTATTTTAAAAATCCAAACTCTTTTACTGGTGAAGATATTGTTGAGTTTCAATGTCATGGTGGAATAGCTATTTCAAATATAATTTTAAATGAACTTATAAAATTAGGTGCAAGATTAGCAAATCCAGGTGAATTTTCAAAAAGAGCTTTCTTAAATAATAAAATTGACCTTTCAAAAGCAGAAGCAATAGCCAAACTTATAGAAGCAAGAAGTGAAGATGCTGTTAAATTATTAGCACGACAACTAAAAGGTGAACTAACTAATTTCGTAAATGATATTAGAGAAGATTTACTTTTTATGTTAGCTTACACTGAAGTTAGTATTGATTATGCAGAAGATGATTTGCCAGCTGATATTTTTGAGCAAATAGAAAAGAAAATAGAAAAAATAGTAGTTAAATTATCAGATACATTAGAATCAAGTAAAAGAAGAGAAGGTCTAATCGAAGGTTTCAAAGTAGCAATTATAGGAAAACCAAATGTTGGGAAATCTTCGCTTTTAAATAAACTTTTAAATTTTGATAGGGCGATTATTAGTGACATAGCAGGAACTACAAGAGATACAATAGAAGAGTCTGTTAAAATTGGTACGCATATTATCAAAATAGTTGATACAGCAGGTATTAGAGAAGCTAGTGATACTATTGAGAGAATTGGAATAGAAAAGTCTTTAAGTGCTGTAAATGAAGCTGATATTATTATCTCACTATTTGATAATTCAAAAGTCTGTGATAATGAAGATAAAAAGATTTTAAATATTTTAGATGAGATAGAAAATAAAGAAAAAATAATAGTATTAAATAAAATTGACTTAGAATCAAAATTTGATAAAACACAATTAAAAAATGAATATATAGAACTAAGTACAAAAAATAGTATTAGTACTTTAGTAAAAAACATAGAAACAATTTTAGATAACAATTCACATGATGACAATATGACTTTGATCTCAAAAAGACAAGTGGAAGCAGTGGAGCAAACTTTATACCATGTACAAGAAGCAAAAACTCCATTAATGACTGGTGAATTAGAATTTTTTGCTCACAATATACATGAAGCTATAGAGAATATTTCATTAATAACAAGACCATATGAAAATGATCAGATGTTGGATGTGATGTTTGGAGCTTTCTGCTTAGGTAAGTGAGGCATAGCTTTTTGCACACTTCTTCGTTGGTATTTTGATTTTATAAACTCACTTACTTTAGTAAGCTCCTTCATAAAATCAAAATACCGCCTTGAATTGCACTAAAAATCTATGCCTCTATGCCTATTTTGGATAGTTAAGATAATAGGAAATAAATGAAAACTTATGATTTGATAGTAATAGGTTCTGGTGCTGCTGGGATGATTGCTGGTATAAAAGCTGCTAGAAATGGCAAGAGCGTATTATTACTTGAACAACAAGAAAAACTAGGTCCTAAACTAAAAGCTACAGGTGGTGGACGGTGTAACCTTACAAATACACTTGATAATATTGATTTTATGAATTCTTTTGGTCGCAATGGTCGTTTTATGATGGAAGCTATTACTGCTTTTGATTATAAAGACTTGATGGGATTTTTTAAAGAGATTGGTGTTGAGACTCATATTCCTGATGGGTTTAGGGTTTTTCCTATTACTCATAGTTCTTCTACTATTATAAAAGCTTTGGAAGATGAACTTATTCGGGTAGGAGTAGAAGTTAGATGTAATATAAAAGCAGAGACTTTGTTATATGAAGATGAAGCTATTGTTGGTGTTCAAACTTTAGATGAAAAATTCTTAAGTCCTAATGTTGTTGTGGCAACTGGTGGATTAGGCTATCCAATGCTTGGAGCGAATGGTGATGGTTTTACTTTTGCAAAAAAGTTAGGTCACAAGGTTACTGATTTATATCCAGCAATGTTGCCTCTTATTTCAAAAGAAAAATGGGTAGCCTCTTGTAAGGCTGATACTATTGCAAAAGCTGAATTACGAATAGATTTACCAAAGGTAAAAAAACTAAAAGCTGTGGGTGATTTGATTTTTACTTCTAAAGGAATTAGGGGTCCTGTTGTTTTGGATTTTTCTAGAGAAATTACTCCTTATTTAGAAAAGTATGGGGAAGTTCCTATTTTAATAAATATGATTAGAGGGAAAAATGAAGAAGAGGTTAGGGCACATATAAATAGCGAGATTAAAGCTAATTCTGATTCAACTATTTTAGAAAATATTAGCTCACTAGTTCCCGAGTCTGTTGCAAATGAACTTTGTATTTTATGTGATGTGGATACAAGTAAAAAGTTTAAAGATATAAACGGACAAAACAGAGATAAACTTATCAAATATCTTGTTGCTACGCCTTTGACTATAACAGATCATGTGGGATTTAAACAGGCTATGATAACACGAGGTGGAGTAAGTTTAAAAGAGATAAATCCAAAAACTATGCAAAGTAAGATTATAAAAGGTTTATATTTTTGTGGTGAAGTTGTAGATTTAGATGGACCTTGTGGAGGGTATAACCTCCAGTGGTCTTTTTCAAGTGGAAATTTAGCTGGTCAGCTTTTAGAGTTTTGATTTAATAAGGTTTTTCTATCCAGATAAACCTTGCATTTTCTTTTGAAATATCTAACCAAGAATTTGTATCAAATTCTACTTTTAAAACTTCTGCTGGTTTGATTTTTTCTTTATAGACCCCTAAAGTTATACCAAGTGCTGTAAGAGCTGGATTATGACCTACTAGCAACAAACTATCAGCTGTGTCATAAGTATATGATAACATTTCTACTATTTCATTTACAAAGGCATTGTAAATATTCCCATTATACATTATTGATTTGTCATATTTTAATATTTTAGAAAGTATTTCAGCTGTTTGTTTTGTACGCTCAGATGGGCTAGCTGTTATTAAATCTAGTTTTACACCCAATTGGCTTAGTTTTTCTCCAATTATTTTTGCTTCTTTTTCACCTTCTTTAGATAATTTAATATCATAATCATCTTCATTTTCCAAAGGTACATTTTTGTGTGCATGTCTCATTATATAAAGTGTTTTCATTTTTATCCAATTGTTAATTTATAAGTTATTTTAAGTAAATTTACCTAGAAAGAAAATAAAATGTATAATTTCTTTTTTTTAATTTTTTATTTGAAAAATTGTTATAGAATACGCTTAATAATTTATCAAGGAGAAAAATATGGAACAAGTAAAGACAATCTTTTTTTTAACACTATTAAGCGTATTATTTGTTTTCATTGGCTTTTCATTTGGAGGTGCAAATGGTGCTTTATTTGCATTTTTGATAGCTACTGGAATGAACTTTTATGCATATTATTACTCTGATAAACAAGTTCTAAATCATTATAATGCTGTTTTAATAGAAGATAGAAGAAATCATATTTATAAAATAGTTGAAAATCTTGCGTATAAAGCAAATCTTCCTATGCCAAAGGTATATTTAATCGCGGAGAATGTTCCAAATGCTTTTGCAACAGGTAGAAATTACGAAAATTCAGCTGTAGCTGTTACACAAGGCTTAGTTGATTTGTTAAATGATGAAGAGATAGAGGGAGTTATTGCACATGAGTTATCTCACATAAGACATTATGATATCTTAATAGGTACTATTGCTGCTGTGTTTGCAGGAGCTATTGCTATGATTGCAAATTTTATGCAGTTTTCATCTATATTTGGTGGAAATAACAATAGACAAGGAGTTCATCCTGCTGTTATGCTTCTGATGGCTATTATTTTACCAATAGCAGCATCTATTATACAAATGACGGTAAGTAGAAGTAGGGAGTTTTTAGCAGATGAAGGATCAGCAAGACTTACAAATAATCCAGCTGGACTACAAAGTGCTTTATCAAAACTTGAAAGTTATGCAAAAAGAGGGCAGATGAGAGATGCCACGGAAGAGACAGCTCACATGTTTATTGTAAATCCCTTTTCTGGAAGAGATATAAAATTTGGTAATCTATTTAGAACTCATCCTTCAACAGAAGATAGAATTGCAAGATTGGAAGAGTTAAAATTTGAACTAAATGGTTGATTTTATTGAAAAATTCCAACTATAGAGTCTATATCCACACAATCTTGTAAAATAGGATAGACACCTTTTGCTATAAGTGAAATTTTTAAATCATAATCAATATCTTTAATTAAGAAGTAGTTTACTCCATAGTCATGTAAAAGGTCAGGGAGTAAATTACACGCTATCTCATCTTCATTATTATATACTGGGTTTATTATGCAATTTTGAGATTTTAGTTTATAATCTTTTATAAAATATATCCAGATATATTGGGCATTTTCATTTGCATAATCTATCCCTGTATTTGAGTTAGAACAAACAGCTAAATGGAATTCATTATTTATTTCATGTACTTTTATATTACTTCCTGTAACTAGAGCTAGGGATATTTTTTTTCTAGCACTTTTTACTATCCTTGCAAATGTTGCTCTTGATACATTCATTTTTTTTGCTGCATCTTCTTGATACATACAAAATGAATCCATCAAATGGATAGCTTCTAGTTCTTCATGTAATAATACTATATCTTCTTTTGCTTCAATATCTTTTGGACCAAAGTACTTACATACTGGTACAAGTTCTAATTTCCGTTTTAATTTGTCTCTTGCCATTGATTACCTTAATTTATTTAACATTCTACCATAATATACTTGACATATGTTCAAAATGCTGTTATAATTCCTGTCATATGTTCATTAACGTTAGAAAGTAAAATTTATCTAAATATTTTTACAGTATTTAAAATCTTTTACTCCTTTGTTATCGATTTGAAATCTAACTTAAAACATACATTATTACTCTTATTCCCTTCCCCCCCCTTCGAGGAATAAGTTTAATAAGCGCCCCTTCATTTTGTAAAAACCATTTTAATATATTTTAATTTTCTTTTCGGTTTTTACAAAATTTTTCAAATTAAAATCAATAAAAATAAATCAAAAAAAAAGCTGGAATAAACCAGCTTCGATCTTTCAACTTAACCAAAGTAAAGATCATATAAATACTACATAATCTTTGCTTTAATATCTTTTAATTGTAAACTTTTTTTATACTATTTATATTACTACTCATGTTTAAAAGTAACATATCAGCAATAACTATTGACATCATAGATTCAGCAACAATTGAACCTCTAACAGCAACACAAGGATCATGTCTTCCTTTTAACTCACATGAAACTTCATTATTATGAATATCAATGCTATCTTGTTTGATAAACACCGATGGTGTTGCTTTAAAGTATACTTTTACATTGATATCATCACCATTTGATATTCCACCTAATATTCCACCTGAGTGATTTGTCTTAAACCCATTTTTATCTATTTGGTCATTATTATCATAACCTTTTACTTTACTAGCTTCTATTCCATCACCAATTTCTACAGCTTTTACTGCATTGATTCCCATCATTGCAGCTGCAATTTGAGCATCTAGTCTATAATATAATGGTTCACCTAAACCAATTGGTGCATTTTTTACATTTACTAAAGCCACTCCACCCACACTATTGTGAGAATTTTTAGCAGCTAAAATTGCCTCTTTTTGAAAGTCTTCTTTATTTTTGTCAAGTGAATATATTGCAGAAGTTTTTGCATAGTCAAAATCAAAGCTAGAACCTTCAATTCCATCAATTGCATATATTCCACTTCTAATTTCAACACCAACTTCTGCTAAAATAAGTTTTGCTATTGATCCAGCTGCAACTCTTGCTGCTGTTTCTCTTGCACTACTTCTTCCTCCACCTCTATAATCTCTTATTCCATATTTGTGAAAATATGTAAAGTCTGCATGTCCTGGTCTAAAAAGATCTTTTATATTTGTATAGTCTTTACTTTTTTGGTTTTCATTGAATATGACCATTGCAATAGGTGAACCAGTTGTTTTACCTTCAAATACTCCTGAAAGTATTTCTACTTTATCACCTTCTTTTCTTGCTGTGGCAAATTCATTTTTACCAGGTCTTCTTCTATCCATCTCTGCTTGTATGAATTTTTCATCGATTTTTATCCCTGCAGGAACTCCATCAACAATGCAACCTAATGCATTCCCATGACTTTCTCCAAAAGTTGAAAATCTAAATTTCTGCCCAAAACTATTCATTCTTTTATTAACCTTTTAATTTATCTAAAGCAATTTTAGCAACAGATTGTTGTGCTAGTTTTTTACTTTTTCCTATGGCTTGTCCATAACATTGATTATTTATCCAAATTGAGACTTCGAACTCTTTTTTATGATCTGGTCCATAAGAACCTTCAATTTTGTACTCTGGAATTGAGCCAAATTCAGCTTGTGTTATCTCTTGAAGAGCTGTTTTATAATCACTAAATAATACATCTAAATTTATTTTATCATATGATTTTTCTAACAGCGTTAAAATAATTGGTTTTAGTGTTTCTAAGCCTGATTCTAAATAAATAGCACCCATTATTGACTCAAAGGCATCAGATAAAATAGAGGCTTTAGTTCTTCCTTTATTTCTCTCTTCTGCTATTGATAAATAGATATAATCACCAAGTTTTATCTCATTTGCTAACTTAGTAAAACCAGTTTCATTTACTAATGATGCTCTTATTTTTGACAAGTCTCCCTCATTTGATTCTGGGAATTTTTTGTATAAATACTCACCTACTATTAAGTTTAAAACCGCATCACCTAAGAATTCTAGTCTTTCATTATTATATGGTTTTTTAAAACTTTTATGGGTAAGTGCTTCGACTATCAGGTCTTTATTTTTAAACTGATAATCCAGGCACTTTTCTAAATTTACATAATCATTCATTTCTTTCCTTTATATTTTGTGCAAATTCTTTTGCAAGTATATCACATCTTTCATTTTCTTCATGCCCAGCATGACCTTTTACCCAAGAAGCTATAATTTTGTGGCTTTTTGATACTTCTACATACTCTTTCCATAAATCATCATTTTTTACAGGTTTTTTTGTTGATGATTTCCAACCATTTTTAATCCATGAACTTAACCATTCATTTATTCCTTTTACTACATAAGTGGAATCAGAGGTAATATGCACATCACAAGGCTCTTTTAAAGCCTTTAATCCTTCAATAACACCTTTTAATTCCATTCTATTATTTGTAGTATTATCTTCACCACCACTTAGTTCTTTTTGAT
>TARA_R110002033_G_scaffold15197_1_pt1 | contig 18583 bp, 17 predicted proteins | sample TARA_R110002033 | Tara Oceans TARA_R110002033 (sample SAMEA4397051) | marine metagenome | biome: Polar Biome; feature: [SRF] surface water layer (ENVO:00010504); material: water (ENVO:00002006), including particulate matter (ENVO:01000060) such as... | depth 5 m
ATGATGACAAAAGAAACAAAGGGACACTTTACCGCCATTTGAGGCGTAAGCGTCGGCTAAACCACACCTTCTAATCTCCGACAAAAACCATAAAGTCTTTTGTTTTCTTTCATGGGAATAAAAGACTTATGTTTACCGCGTCAGCTCAACTTAATGTGACCCTCATTTGTGGGGCAACCGATATGCGCAAAGCCATTGATGGGTTGTGTAATATTGTCGCGTATGATCTGGAAAAAGAGCCTTGCAGCGATCATATTTTTGTCTTTTGCGGTCGAGCACGCGATAAAGTCAAAATATTACAATGGGCATCAAATGGTTTCTGGCTGCATTATAAACGTCTTGAGAAAGGGCATTTTCAGTGGCCCGGTATTGATGACGAACATTTGTCCATTCAAGTGTCACCTCGTCAGCTGCATTGGTTATTGGACGGCCTTTCGCTCAACTTACAAGAGGCTCACCCACATTTAACCTATCGATATCATGACGATTAGGGCATTCGCTTGGTATAATCCAAGCCATGACAATATTTCCTGATGACTTACCCAATGACGTTGAATCGCTTAAGGCTCTTTTACTTGAGCAGTCGTTATTGTTGGGTGAAAAAGAGTCATCATTAATAGAGCAAGACAAAGCATTAAAAGAAAAAGAGACTAAAATCGCTGAATGGGAGTCTAAATATCAGCTCATTCTTGAACAATGGCGTCTGGCTCAACAAAAACAGTTTGGTAAAGGCTCCGAAGTGTCGCCCGGCCAAGGGGAATTGTTTGATGAATCCGATCGTGACTCGCAAGACGACTCCATTGACGAAGCAGACACACAAACAGTCTCCTATACACGCACAAAACCTAAGCGCAAACCTCTACCAAAAGACCTCCCTCGAGAAACGGTAGTATTGGATGTACCTGAGTCTGAAAAACGCTGTTCGTGCTGTGACAGTGCACTTCACCGCATCGGCGAAGACACGTCTGAAAAATTAGAGTTTCTTCCTGCTCAGCTAAAAGTCGTCGAGATCGTTCGTCCTAAATATGCATGTCGAGCATGTGAGAAAACAGGCCCCCAGAATAAAATCAAACAAATGCCGGTACCGCCAAGTATTATTCCTAAAGGTATCGCGACACCTAGCCTATTAAGCCAAGTGATTACTGGTAAGTTCCAATACAGCCTGCCTTTATACCGACAAGAGAGCATGTTTAAGCAATACGGTATCGAACTGAGCCGGCAAACCATGTCGGATTGGATGCTAAAATGCTCAATCGCATTACAGCCCCTTTATGATCGACTTCATACGATTTTGCTTGAACAGCCCGTGGTTCAAGCGGATGAAACCACACTCAACGTCATTAAAGAAGCGCGTTCGAACTGTTACATGTGGCTCTATTGCACCGGTAAAGACGGACCAGACAAACAAAGCCCGACACCCAATATTGTGCTATACGACTTCCAGCTCACCCGAAGCGCTCAATGTGCTATTGATTTTTTACGAGGGTTCGATGGCTATCTGAATGTGGATGGCTACCCAGCCTACGAATCCACGAAGGCGACACTTGCCGGTTTCCGAGTAGATGAGGACATTACTGCCCTCACCCCTCACAGACCCGGACGAGCGCAATTAACGCATCCGGTTCTTCATAACTCTTTGTTCGCTGCTTAGCCGTTACCCATATCGATGATAGATTCTTGGTGTTGTCAGTGGAAAGCGCTTGAGTAGCAGAGCAAATTTTGCCCAAGGAATGTAGCTCTTCCGAGAGCGTCGCCCCAGCCACTTGTGCCACAACCGCTGCACTTTGTAATGCAGGCACCCTAATGATTTTATGTTTCCGGTGATTCCAAAATAGACATAGTGTCCGACTAACTTCTGATTTAACCAAGCCCACTGTTGATCCAGCGGTTTATGTCGAATCTTTTGACAGAAGATATTAAATGCCTTAAGCGTTCGAGCCAGTCTATTCTTAGCTGTCTTTTGACAGACAATAAAGGAGCCACGTCGAGACCGTCCCCAATAATGGGTAAAGCCTAGAAAATCAAAATTTACCCACTTACCGTTTCGAATGTTCGATTTCCGGTAGAGAAAGCGAAAGTCTATACGGCGCGTCTTGTCAGGATGAAGCACTAGCCCAAAGCGTGCAAAACGCTTGGTTAGAACACGTTGAACACGATAACAATCCTTGTATTGTTCAAACACCATGACAAAGTCATCTGCGAACCGAGTGAGACTGCATCGCCCGACCATTCTAGGCTTCACCGTGTCGGCAAACCATGTATCCAGTACATAATGCAAATAAATATTTGCCAGTAAAGGAGAAATGACGCCACCTTGTGGTGTCCCAATGGTCGACTTCTGGAGCTTCCCTCCGTCCATCACACCCGCCTTTAACCATTTATCTATCATTTTACGAATAACGCCATCTGTCACTCGTTGGTCTAAAAATTGCCTTAACTGGGCATGTTCAATCGTATCGAAATACTGCTGTATATCCACATCCAATACCCACTTACCTCCTTCATCCATAATATGGTTTCTGAGGCTTTGCAGGGCTTGATGCGCTGAGCAACCCGGTCGAAACCCAAAGGAACAATCATAAAATGTTTGTTCGTAGATGGGCTCCAATAACATTACGATTGCCCGCTGAACAAGCTTGTCTTCAAAGGTGGGTATCCCAAGTGGGCGCACTTTACCATCGCCCTTTGGAATATAGACTCGGCGAATAGCAGGGGCTTGGTAACGACCCGATTTAACTCTGTCCAGCAATGAACGCAGGTTTGCCTCCAAATGCTGTTCATAATCTTCTGCGGTCTTACCATCCACGCCAACGGCGCCGTCTTTACGCGTCAGTTTATAGGCGGTATAAAGCCACTCAATATCCAGTAGATGATTGAGTGAAGTGAACGCCAGTTCTGGCCTATCTTTAGCCAATTTGGCTATCTGTTGTTGTTTCGTTGACACCATCATAGGTTTCTGTGCACCTCTTATGTTTCCCATCAACAGTTAAAAAGTTATGGTGCGCCCTTTCCTCGTCAGGGTCCTCCTGAGCAGAGTTCCCCCAAGTCAACAGTACTATGGCGCACTAAGACTTCCAGCACCTACTGCCCAATCACTTATGGATTCGCTTTTGGGTTCCTGAGTGTGTTTCCAATTCGCTCTGTCAGGCTGGAAACGGTGTCCCGACAGCCAGGCCTAATTAATAGCTAAGGCCGAACGCTTAATATGACTCAGGTCAATACTGGATCTCACAGGTTCCTGAGAATTCCATCCCGCACCTTTGCCCCAGTCATAGATCCCGGTCGGACAATACACGTCTCACCATTACGATGTGCATTGTGCTGACCCCATTCCCAACAAAATGAAGTCTCCAACGAGCACATGATATCGAGACTCAATCCCGCGGCTTTAGTACCTGCTGTCTACGCTTCACGAATAACGTTGCCGTTACCCATGCAAGACTCGCTTCCGGCCAGTGGTTAGCTTTTACCGGGAGGGAGTTGAACCCTCTGGAATTCAATGAATAATTTTGGTTACACCATAGTTACCTCCTTTATTCTCAGGCTTAGCCTGTCGCAAGCTGGGCACACGCACGTCGAAAATTCATTGAAGCGGAAAAAGGCATGCCCAAAGGAAAAGCGGGTAAAGCAACGGTAGCGATTAACTTCATCAAAAAGCTGTATGCCATAGAAGCCTTGGCCAAGCAAAAAGGCACCACTGAAGAAATCCGACAACACAGACAAGAAAAAGCACCTGAGATCTTGGCATCTTATAAAAATTGGCTTGAAAAATCTGCTCAGCAAGTGACACCAAAGTCACTTTTAGGCAAAGCGATTCAATATAATCTCAATCAATGGGACAAACTCACTGTTTATCTAACAGATGGGCAGATCAACATCGACAACAACCGAGCGGAAAGAGCCATCAAGCCCTTCGTGATCGGCCGTAAAAACTGGTTGTTTGCGAATACGGGGAATGGCGCACGATCCAGTGCCATACTCTACAGCATCATCGAAACGGCTAAAGCGAATGACCTTATTCCTTATGATTATCTAGTAAAACTCTTCGAAGAGCTGCCCAAAAGACAGACTAACGACAGTCTTGATGATCTTCTACCATGGTATATTCAAAACATCTAGGTGGTCATGGCCGGACGTGTATGGACTCATCCTCGTTTGCAAGTAATTTATTTGATCACATGAAGGTACAACTGCCTACGTGTATTCGGTCTTTAAATGACATCATTATGTCTGACCTTAATGGGCTATTCGCATGCTGCCTCCCAATCGCTCACACGAGCTCATTAGGGTCTACGTCCGGCAGGGGTATTGCAGCATCGGTTCAACCTTATGCCATCACTCAAATTACTTCGCAATCGTTTTGAGACAAACCTCTTGTTACCACCTTAAACACGCTTTTCTCTACGTGATCTCTTCAGTCTTGTTTATGCTGCCACTCGTTTATCGTCATAATGACCATCGCCCGTTATGATTGCCCAAGCAATTCGAGCCGTTTTGTTGGCCAGTGCCACGGTGGCAATATTGACGTGCTTTCGCTTTTTCAATTCGTTAATCCAGTGACTCAGATTATCTTCTTTATTTTGTGCGTGCCGAACCACAGAACGGGCACCATGAACCAATAACTTTCTCAGGTAACTATCACCACGTTTAGAAATTCCCAGCAAACGATCTTTGCCCCCCGTACTATGCTGGCGGGGTGTTAATCCCAACGACGCAGCAAAATCACGACCACGACCAAATTGTTTTCCGTCTCCTATTATTCCTGCTAATGCGCTTGCAGAAAGTGGCCCGATGCCTCTTAACGCTAATAGCTTATTAGCAACAGGGTCACTCACCGCATGCTGCTCTATCTCAGTCGTGATGGAGACGACTCTCTGATCAATGAAGATCAGATCCTCTTGAAGACCTGATAGCAATAGACGAAATCGATCAGTAAGACCGTTCGTAGCATCCTCTAACCAACAAGGTATTGCTTTTCTTAGTGTGTGAATCCCTATTGGTGCAACAATTCCGTATTCACCCACGAATCTGGTTAGCTTTTGCGGTTCTCTGCTTAACGAGCTCTTCACGGACACGATGAAGAGCTTGTATATCTTGTTGGTCTACGCTTTTAACAGCCACATACCTCATATGAGGGCGGCTCATCGCTTCCGCGATAGCGGCCGCATCCGCTGCGTCGTTTTTATTACTTTTAACATAAGGTTTGACAAATTGAGGGGCAATCAATTTGACCATGTATCCGTGCCTCATAAGAACTCTTGACCAATAATGAGCAGACGCGCAAGCTTCCATTGCTATCTCGGCCTCTTGAGGGACTTTTTTCCTAATTTGATCGATCCATTTAGCACGAGAGTATTTGCCAGACCAGCAGCATTTACCCTGACGATCAACGCCATGCACGTGAAAAACAGATTTAGCGATATCAACACCAACGCGAATAATAGCCATCAGTCAAACCTCTTTAAATACAGTGTTTTTAACTCTATTAAGAGTAGTACATCGGAAGTGAGGATGAGTCCATCCCATTGCTCACCGAGCTACGGTCTGTATCAATGCTATGGCAAAACGTTGAGCATTTTACTATAAGATCAGATCTTGCTAAAACCGGAACTATATCTGACTTAAAAAAACTAGAAGATAGCAATTATAAGTTCTCAATAGGGAAGAAAAACTCTGGGGCTGAAGGATCTGGACGTCAGATATTAAAAGGTTTAAACATTAATCCTGATAAGTTTAATCTTACATACTTAGGTTATGGTGCCAGTGCTGACGGTATTCAAAATGGTAATATCGATGGTATGAACACCCCTGCCGGAGTACCTGCTAGTGCAGTAACTCGCTTATATGCATCTTTAGGTAATAAAGTTACTGTTCTTAGCTTCACTGATAAGCAACTAAAAGAAGCAAATAGTGAGTATAATCTATGGACTCGATATGTCATTCCTGCGAACACATACCCAGGACAGACAAAAGCAGTTCACACAATTGCTGAGCCTAACTTCCTAGCAACACGATCAGATGTATCAGAAAATGATGTTTACTTGCTCACTAAATCATTATATGAAAATTTGGGTTATTTAAGCGCTATCCACCAAGCTACCGCAGGCATGTCCATCGAGAAAGCCATCACAGGCTTGGCTGTCCCATTACACCCAGGTGCAGTGCGCTACTATCGTGAACGTGGTATTATTAACCCGGCGGCATTTTATATCTTCTAAGCGGCATAGCAGATTGACCTATGCTTAAAGTACTTTTTAACTCGATCTGGATGCTTCTGTAACATTCTCATATGTGAGACCACTCTTCCTTTTAAAGCTTGTTCATTCTTTGGCGCATCACCAGTGTGGATACCTGCTTTTAGATCACAATTTCGGGGTATTCATCTGGGTTAAGTTCAGGTGAGTATGCTGGCAAATAAAAGACTTCTATTTGCTCTTTGATTTTTGGCTTAGCCAACCACTCTTTTACTAACTTTGCATGATGGACTCGAAGGTTATCGAGTATCAGAAAAATCTTTTTCTTCGACGAGGAAATGAGTCTTTTCATGAAGCGAATTAATACTTTAGCGGTCATCGTATCGGAATAGGTCATAAAGCGAACCGTTCCTTGGTTTGTGACAGAAGAGATCATATTGAGACGGCAGTGCTTCGCTGGAATAACTTGGACTGGTGTTTTGCCTTTGGGAGCGAAACTACGACCATGCTGACTGTCGTTACGAATGCCAGTTTCATCACCCCAATGTATCTCCGCGCCTTCATTCTCCGCTCTTTCCTTGATTAAAGGGTACTCTTGTTCAAGCCATTTGGAGACTTTTTGTGGGTTCTGCTCGTAAGCCTTTTTCAATGGTTTTTGTGGTGTAAAACCCCAGCGTTTTAGATAGTATCCTATCGTTCTAATGGGCATATTCTTTCCCCACAATTGCTTGATGAGTTGTTGGATTGCCCGCCGCGTCCACAAAGCAAAATTCAACTTACACTGATCCGGCATTTTATCTGTGATTTCTTGTTGGATGCGAGCTTCTTGCGCTTTGGTTAAGCTGCGAAATGAACCTTCTTCGCGGCCACGTTTCTTATACTCGAAGCTGTCTTTTCCACGTTTTAAGTAGTCTCTATACCAACGACCAACGGTGTCGATATGGACTCCAGTCACTTCTGATATTTCTTTCAACAAGAAACCTTTATCACGCAGTTTAACAACTTGCTTTCGTAGTCTAGCAAGCTCGGAAGTGGTCAGTTTTCGGGTGTCTATTTTTTCGTTCATTTGGTAATTATATCAGATAATTATTGCCGCCGGGGTAATATGTAGGTCTTCCTTAATAATTTTTTTGCTCAATGAAATCAGTATCTCGTAATAAGCGACTTGGACTAAGTATATGTTCTTTGATTAAAGCTTTTGCGACAACCATATCTCGCTTTAATATAGCTTCCATCAGAGATTGGTGTTCTTTTTTATTAGCATAAAATACAGGTAAATCTATCATATTTTTTTTCAACCAGAGATTACGATATCTAGAAGCTTTTTCATATAAAGCATCTCTAACTTGTAATAAGGCTGGTGATTGACACCCTTCAGCAATAGCGTTGTGAAAATCATGATGGTATCGTTCCCATAGGTAAGGTTCTTTTTCTATTAAATTTTTATTAATTTTCATTTTATGGGCACATGCTACTATGTTTGCTTCCCAGTCATCACCCCCACGTTCGATCGCTAATTCAACACATAGAGCTTCGATTTCAGAGCGTATTTCATAAATATCAATCAATTCATCCTTAGAAACTGGATGAACTCGAAAGCCTCGTTGATTTTCAACTATGACTAATTGTTTGACAATTAATTGAGAAAGGGCTTCTCGTAATGGCCCTACCCCAATCTGATAACGCTCTTTTAAACGCGTCATTAGTAGCTTCTCACCAGGTTGAAAATAACCTGTTAGAATATCATTAGTAAGCTTTCCTAGAGCTTGGGATGCGAGATTATCTTTACTATTGATTTTAATTTCTTCATTTTCTTTCATAGCTTTTCACTTATATGTTTAATCTCAGAAATATATAAATAACTTCTTTGAAGGGTAATAGATTTATTTATAGCTTTTAATATATTATATATCAATAAATAACTTTACTTGTAAGGATAAAATGATTAAGAAGCATATATAAAGTTCATATTCTAAAATTAACCTTATGTTTAAGAAAAATACGAATAAGTCCCTCTCATGCAATAATTAATTTTTAACCTCCTATTCTCAATATGTCAAATAACATTCGTCGACAGTTAATTCCATAACAAACACCTGAAATACATAGAGAAATATTCTTTATTCGAAGTAATCTATTGATGCTGCGGTCTCGATTAGGGAACCTGAGAACAAGCTTAGTAATTAATAAAAGATTGAAAAATAGGTCTTAACAACAATAAATTTTTCCTTTTATTACTTACTAACTATTAAATCATCTAATATAACTTCATTTAGTAGGTTTGAATAGATTTCCCCTCACGTCTCATATCATTTTTATCCAGTCATCGGTAAATTGATTTTCTATCACAAAACTGACACTTAAGAATTCGAAACTGATGTTCTACTTTATCTCAAATACTGAATTTAACATATTCAGTTCAATTAGGGTGTTTGTGCTTTCTAGGGTGTTTGCTCCAAGCCTTTATTTTTCTCAAGTTGATTTAACATAGTAAAACTCGAAGGTTAAAAGTGAATTATCTCATGAGTGGGGCTCGTTCGCATGTACCGTAGCAGAAGATTTTTCGTACAGAATATCACTTATCGGTAACAATGCTGATGATCTATAACCTTCAGCAACAGACGAATAAAAATTCGCTATGATACTGTTCACAACAGGTGAGATTATTTTTCCAAGGGCTCTACATAGAATGTCATTTTATGGGCACAATCAACGATTTTTTATTTCCCCATTCATCATCGCCTCGCTTAATAGCAGCCCCTGCACAGAGCACTCTATTTCAGACCGAGTTTCATAAATATTAATTCATCTTTAGAAATCGGATGTACCCGGAAACACGATAAATTCTTCCACTAACTACTTGTTTTAAAAGGCTAAAAATACCCCTTCAAAAGTAAGCGTTCATTCTAGGGAGTCATTGACACTCAGAGCAATGGCGATTTCAGCGGATTATCTGCGAACAGGTGTTTCCATCGTCTCGGTGTTAAGTCGGCGACATCTTTGGCTGGATGCTGGCTGACGCGTTGCAGTACATCCGTCAGGTAGACGTTGGGGTCGATGTCATGCAATTTGCACGTGCTGATTAGGCTTTGGATGAGACCAATGTGCTCGGCCCCCAGTTCTGTCCAACAGAGTCGAGTCAGCAAGGGGGAGTTTCGCCCCCAAGCTGCTCACAGAACCGTACGTGACAGTCTCCCGTCATACGGCTCTTGGTCGCACATTTGATGCACGAAGTAATTCCCAATGAGCAAAGAACGTTGGCATGCGTTTTCGTACTTGCTCAAGCTTTCGCTCCGCCTCTCGTGTTCCTATCTTCAACTTGCATCTTGCCCATTTAATCAACCTTGATTGAAAAACAGACCAGATACGATAACTGAAGTGTCGGTACCAAAACTTGCCATAGTAGTGTATCCACCCTCTTAACGAGGCATTGTACCTCTGCGCAAGCTCTTTCAATGTCGCTCCAGATGATCGATGTATTCGCCACGAAGTAATCGTTTTCGTGATTCGCTTCATGGCGGTCATTGAGGCACCCGCTGCACATTTTCTAAACAAACAACCGTCTTTTCTCCTAAGCGTTCTAACCTTAAAGTCATAGCCTAGGAACGTGAAGACTTTCTTTACGTTATGGCGTGGAAATGTATCTATATAGACCACATTCGATTTGGCCTCATTGATACTCAATCCCACTTCTTCCATTCGTCGTTGGATCGCTTCCTTTAGCTTCACCGCCTCTGACATTCGACTGCAGTGACATACAATGTCGTCTGCGTACCGTTCAAACGGCACATAACGCCAATGTTTGTCCATCCATCGATCAAAAGCATAGTGAAGAAATAAATTCGCCAAAATGGGCGAGATAACGCCGCCTTGCGGCGTACCACGCGCTCTCTTTGTTAGGGTATCAGCCTTGCTTGAGTCCGTCATGGGGGCTTCCATCCACCTACGACAGTACAATATTACCCAACGAGGCATATCATGGTGTTCTAACGCTTTCACCACCAAATCATGGTCAACATGATCAAAGAAGGCCTTGATATCTATCTCTAATACCCAACTTTTAAAACGACAGTTACGCTCACATTGCGTTAAAGCCATATGCGCTGATCTATTGGGACGATAACCAAATGAACTATTATGAAATAGCTTATCTAGTCGCGTTTCCAGATAGATCTTGACTGCCCCTTGCGCGATACGATCACTAATTGTTGGAATACCCAGTATTCTGTCTGAACCATCCGCTTTAGGAATTCGCTTTTCACGAACCGGTGGCGGCAGGTAACTGCCAGAACACAAACGGTTCCATATCTTGTAAAGATTACGGTCTCTGTTGTTATCAAATTGCTTCATTGTTTGGCCATCGCAGCCCGGCGCACCTTTATTGCGTTTGACCGATTTATACGATTGCCACACGAGAGACTTAGGAATCTCAAATGCTTTGCCTTGCATTAAAACGTCATCCTCTTAAAAAAAAAAAAAAAAGTTGTGTTCTAACCACTTCGGCGACCCAGACCCCTTCGCTCCAGCACCATTACAGCGCATTCGACACTACTACGAGCCTGTCCGTCCCTACTGCACGATACGTGCTAGCAGTAGGTTCTCACGTTCCCTAAGCTGGCCTGTCTGGAAGTCCCGCTGCCTTAACACCGGATGCCATGTAGTCAGTAATCAGGTATCCTCTACACTTATCAGGGGGTGGCTGTACAACCCCTTTTTGACATCACCTAAGATTTCGATGCTTCTTCGAACAGTTCACTTTCGTTCGACTCTTCCAGACTTACTTGACGGTAGTATTTCCGCCTTTTCCTGAATCGCTCACTACCGAAGACCTTAGCCAACAGCAGCATCAGGTAGTTTGATCAGTGCGCCTGAACGCCCTGACCGGAGGGCCTTCCTCCATCCAACTTAGAGCATGGATTCATTATGCTGCAATCAGTTCTACTTCATAATGTCTCCTTCGTGACACACAGAGCCAATTTTTCTTACCCATGGGGATGGGTCTTATTTCTCGCTCTAAGTGGTTAGTGTCCATGGCGACATCGGGATTTTCTAAGAAGACCATGAGTTGGCGTTTGCGCTTTAAGGTGTAGTTCAACGCCTTCATCCAGCTATCGTCTGGTAATAGGTCGGCCCGTTGACTTTGCTCTTCGCAGAAGGCAAAAAACTGATCCACTAAAGGCTTACTGTGTTGTGCTCGGTAATCTTGTTTTTTCTCATCTGTCCAACCTTTTTGTTTGATGTGGCTTTCGTGTTGGTACAAGGCGGCAATCAGGTTGAGGGCGTGTGTGACGGCCTCGGTTTCTTCCACTTCGGCTTTTAATAGCTGACGACGCATGTGTACCCAGCACTGGGCATGAGTGATGTCTGGCGATTTTGCTTCATAACTGCTGTAGGCGGCATAACCATCGGTCAGCAAGGTACCCTGCCAGACATGATCTAACAGGCTTTGGATGTGTTTCATGCCTCGACTTTGGGAGAAGGTAAACACCACTTCGTCTTGTTCGCCATAGAGTGGCCAAAAATAGGCTTGTTTCATTTTGCCGGGTTTGTTGCCTACCCCAGGCTGACGGGTGGCTTTGATGGGGGTCTCATCCATCGCCAACACCTTGCTGTCCAGTATGCTGATAAGTTGCTCTATGACAATAGGTCGTAGCAGTTCGATCCCTCGTTTGGTGAGATTGGTGAGGGTGGCACGACTGAGGGTGATGCCAGCGGCGCTAAGCTGCTGGTGCTGACGATAGAGCGGTAAGTGATATAGGAATTTGTTGACCAGTAAGCCCACAATGAAGCTGACATCTGCGAGAGAGCTGTCAAAAATCAGATCGGGCTGTGGGGCGGTAATCAGCTGTTTGCTGGCTTTGTGTTTCACGACCTGACGTTTGGTAATCACCACTTCATAGGCACTGGTTTTTTGAACGATGCGGCTGACTTCTTTGAAGCCCACTTCTTCGTATTCGTGCGCATTGGGGCCTTGTAGTTCGTCCGCTAGAATCACCTTTTCACGAACTGGTACGGATTCGTCAAAACGCAGTCCGGTGATATTGATTTCATTGCCTTTGCGGGACTTGGGGGCTTTACCCCGAACACTGACCGACTCAGGTTTGTCCTTTTCAACGGTGGACGCGCCTTCTAAGCGGGTTAGCTCAGCTGGCATCGGGCCCACGATATCGGCGAGGGCTTGTTGGTCTGGGGTGAGTAAAGCACGACGTTCACTTTTTGGTCCAAACAACTCACGTTTTAGCATGTGCACTTCCGCTTCATATTGGCGGATTCTTGAGGACATGGCTTCGACTTCAGCGCGCAGCTTTTCGACCTCATTGGTGTGAAGCAAGTCGGTGTGTTCGAAGGGTAAAATAGGTCGGTAAGTCGTGTCATTCATGGGGTTGGATTATACCATTCAGCCCATTATGATGCGCGTTTGTAGCGCTTAAATTGACGATATTTTTCGACTTTTATGCCCGCCAATAGATGCTGTAACTCCATTGCGCTTAGGGCGTGTTTAGCATTTTCTGATGGCGCATAGTTGAACTGCCCCTGAGACAGTCGCTTACACCAAATGCAGTATCCAGAGGTCTCAAAATAGAGGATTTTCATCTGCGTTTTGCGCCGATTAATGAACACAAAATACCCGATAAGGGGGCTCTCTTTGATCTGTTGTTTGATAAGTCCCAATAGCACACGATAAGACTTGCGCATATCAGTGGGCTGGGTATGCAACCAGATTTTGGCGTTGGGATCGGGCAGAAACATCAGTCACGACTCAGTCGAAGTTCAACACCATCACCTAGGCACAGAGTAATGTTCCAGCGCCCAGAACCAGAGAGAGCAGGAACCTGACTGAGATCGATGAAGTCTGAGTGCATGGAATCGGATGGTTTTTTGGTACCTGAAAAATGCTGTCGCCATTTGCTAAAACTGGCGTAACTGACACCGTGCTGTTGGCAATATTGAGGGGCAGATAAGTCAGATTGCGCTTGATCTTCGATAATCTGTTGCCATTCAGAGGAAGAACGACGGGCGTAGGGTTTGGACATGGGTTGGACTCCGTTATCGGTTATGAGATGAAAACGGAGTCCAGTTTAGAGTACGAAAAGATGGGATGAAATAACGGCGTAGAATGAACGCTTACCTTCAAAAATGCCAAAGGTATGAGTCCCTATAACTTTAGCTGAAGAGTTATCTTTATATCAATACCTATTTTTGCATTCACTTTCATCACTTGATACTCGGTTAAGATACGAGGCTTAAGACCATATTTTATTAAGAGTTGAATTTTATTTTAACGTGGACTGAAAAAGTTAGATACATTTCACAAAAACGCTTGACGATTACGCACAATAATATACATTAATAAATAATGTCGACATTATTGATTAATGTAGATTTCATTCTGAATGGTCGAATCATTTCAAAAATGATGCTGTCCTAAAGCAAAAATAACTAGAGGTAGAAAATGAATGCATTACTTAAAGAGCAAAGTAGCAGCAATCCATTTCAAGGTTTTGTTGTGGAAAGCTTTCCAGCGAGTAAACGGTTACCGGTCGTAACATTAGATAAAGTGACCATACAAGCATTTTCAAAAGCAGTTTCTGAATGGACTGTTCAAGGCATTGAATACAAACCTTTCTTGCGTTTCGAAGTAGCTGATCGTTTGGATAAAATAACAAACTACACTTTAGGAAAATTTCTTAATACAACGATACGAGATCGAGAAACTGGAGCTTTTTTACTTAACTATCAAGTCGGTCCGGATATCGAAATAGGAGATTCACGCACTGAATTCGATATTAAATTATCGACAGCTATCTCTCATATTATCGGCCTTTCAAATCATGATGCAATGTATGGCCAGTATTACGCTCGTTTCACCGTGCGTAATGTTGATGACTCTGACAGTTACTTGCGTAAAGCACATCGTCGCATGGAGCTGCATAACGATGGAACCTATGTAAACGAACGTACCGACTATGTATTGATGCAAAAGCTAAAAGAAGAAAACATGCTAGGTGGTGATTCTCTGATGCTGCATATAGATAACTGGGCGGAATTAGATAAATTCGCTCATCACTCATTAGCAGAAAAAAATATTGTTTGGGGGGCTCCAAAGTCTAAAAATGTTGAGTCGAAAGTAGAGCATCCTGTGTTCTTCGAAAAGGGTTCTGATGGTAAGCCAATGATGTTATATATTGACCAATTTGCCGAACCGAGCAACAAAGCAGAAGGGAAGTATTTGTATGAAATGAGTGAGTCTTTGGAAGCAGATACTAATTTCCTTTCTGTTACTGTGCCTGTCGGCTCTATGCTGGTGATGCATAACCATATCTGGTTACACGGTCGAGATAAATTTGTTCCTAATCCAAACCTTTGCCGTGAATTATTACGACAGCGTGGTCATTTTACTAACTAAATCAATATATTAAACGATTTCTAATAGTGGCAAGTAAATACCTGTCGCTATTTTTTACAAGTAACTAATTTACAAGGTTAGTAGAAAAATAATGATTTACGATTTTATTATTATCGGTGCTGGTATCATTGGTGTATCAACAGCATGGCAGTTACAACAGCGCTATCCAGAAAAAAAGATATTGCTTCTTGAAAAAGAATCTAATTATTCCAAACATCAAACAGGTCATAACAGCGGGGTCATCCATGCTGGAGTATATTATGCTCCAGGGAGTTTAAAAGCAAAGTTCTGTAAGATGGGCGTAAAATCTACCTTGGAGTTTTGTGATAAAAAAAATATTCCGTATGAACAATGTGGAAAGTTATTGGTTGCAACAACTGAATTAGAAGTCAAACGAATGTTCACACTATTTGAACGCTGTAAGAAAAATGGCTTAGATGTTGAGATGCTTAATGCTGAGCAATTAAAATTACGTGAGCCTAATATCGTAGGTTTGGGTGGTATTTTTGTAAAAGATACAGCTATCGTAAATTACCAACAAGTTACCACTAGCATGGCTGAAGAATTTATTGAATTAGGGGGCGAAGCTTTCTTAAATCATGAGGTAATTAGCCTAACCGAAAATCAAGATGAAATAATAATTGAAGCACTTTATCTAGGAAAAAAAATAACATTCCAAAGTCGTTTTCTAATTACTTGTTCGGGATTAATGGCTGATCGAACAACTAAAATGTTAGGTATTCCAACGGATTTTCAAATCATTCCTTTTCGTGGTGAATATTACAAATTACCAGAAAAATACAAAAATATTGTAAATCATTTAATCTATCCAATTCCAGATCCAGATTTGCCTTTTTTAGGCGTTCATTTAACAAAAATGATTGATGGAAGTATAACTGTGGGTCCAAATGCAGTACAAGGTTGGAAACGGGAGGGGTATGGTCGCATTAATATTTCTTTAAAAGATATTATAGAAATGATGCGTTTTTCTGGTTTTTGGCGTGTTCTAAGAAATAACTGGAAAACCGGTCTTGTTGAAACGAAGAACTCTCTATGGAAGCCTGGTTATCTAAAGTTAGTACAAAAATATTGCCCCCAACTTAAATTATCAGATTTACAACCTTACCCTGCTGGCATACGTGCACAAGCAGTGATGAATGATGGCTCATTAGTACATGATTTTCTGTTTGCACAAAGCCTTCGTAGCCTGCATGTTTGTAATGCACCATCGCCGGCGGCCACATCGGCGATTCCTATTGGTGGTTACATCTGCGATAAAGTAGATAAACTCTATAAATCATAAGTTTCAAGGTAAGCGTCCGGCAAACCACACATTTTAATATTCTTCAACCCCCCTAAAGTCTTTTGTTTTTTTAATGAGAGCAAAAGACTTATGTTTACAGCATCTTCCCAGCTTAACGTCACGCTCATTTGCGGCCCAACCGACATGCGTAAAGCCATTGATGGACTCTGCAATATTGTCGCCTACGATCTCGAAAAAGAACCCTGTAGCGAGCAATTGTTTGTGTTTTGTGGGCGAGCACGTGACAAGATCAAAATACTGCAATGGTCCAATAATGGCTTTTGGTTGCATTACAAGCGATTGGAAAAAGGCCGTTTCCAATGGCCGGGCATTGAGGATGAACATTTATCACTGCACATCTCACCCCGACAACTGAATTGGTTACTAGACGGCCTGCCTCTTCATTCTCAAGAGGCACATCCACATTTAACCTACCGATATCATGACGAATAGCCCATTTGGTTGGTATAATCCAACCCATAAAAATACTTCCAGAAGACTTGCCCAATGACGTTGAATCACTCAAGGCTATTTTGCTTGAGCAAGCTTTGCTATTGGGGAAAAAAGACAGTCTTCTCGATGAAAAAGAGATCCTTTTGGATGAAAAAGACACCCTTTTAGGTAAAAAGGATCTTCAGCTTGCGCAGTGGCAATCCAAGTATCAGCTTATTTTGGAACAGTGGCGCTTGGCACAGCAAAAGCAATTTGGTAAAAGCTCAGAAGTCTCGCCCGGACAAGGTGAGTTGTTTGATGAGGCAGCGGTTGAGGCGGAAGAAAATAATGCCGATGCAGAGCCTGAAATGCAAACCGTTTCCTACACTCGCGGCAAACCTAAGCGCAAACCTCTACCTAAAGACCTTCCGCGCGAAACGGTTGTACTTGATATAGATGAGTCAGACAAAGTCTGTTCATGCTGCCAAGGGGCGCTTCATCGTATTGGTGAAAATCGTTCTGAAAAGCTTGAATTTATACCGGCTCAGCTGAAAATCATTGAAACCGTTCGCCCTAAATACGCGTGTCGAGAGTGTGAAAAAACGGGAACACAGAACACCATCAAACAAGCGGCTATGCCGCCGAGTATTATCCCCAAAGGCATCGCCACACCGAGTCTGCTGAGTCAGGTCATCACGGGTAAATTCCAATACAGCTTACCGCTCTATCGACAAGAAGCCTTATTCAAACAATATGGTATCGAGTTGAATCGACGCACGATGTCAGATTGGATGAAAAAATGTGCCGATGCCTTACACCCTCTTTATGATCGGCTACATAAAAAACTGCTCGAACAGCCCGTCATCCAAGCGGATGAAACCACGCTCAATGTGATCAAAGAGGCGCGTTCCAAATGCTACATGTGGGTGTATTGCACAGGCAAAGAGGCCCCAGGCAAACACAACCTGATCGCGAATATTGTCTTATACGATTACCAACCGACACGAAGTGGGCAATGCGCCGTCGATTTTTTACAAGGCTTCAAGGGCTATCTCAATGTGGATGGTTACCAAGCGTACGAATCCACCCAAGCGACATTGGCAGGTTGCTGGTCACACGCGCGCCGAAAATTTATCGAAGCCGAGAAAGGCATGCCCAAAGGAAAATCAGGCAAAGCGACCATCGCCATCAGCTACATCAAAAAACTGTATGCCATCGAAACTTTGGCTCAACAGGCAGAAAATCCAGAGGAAGCCTTTAAAATCCGTCAGGAGAAAGCCCCCGAAATATTAGCGAACTACAAAGCCTGGCTTGAAAAATCGGCGCAACAAGTACCGCCAAAATCCTTACTATTAACCCGGCGGATAAATAATTCTAATATCATATCCAAATGAATCAAAAAATAGACACTCGAAAATTATCTTCTGCTGAATTGCTTGTCTTACGCCGTCAAGCCATAAGGTTGCGTCAAACCTAATCATTATCTTTCCAAGATGTTGCTGCTACGACAGGAATTAGCTCAAAGACAGTGAGTACTTGGTGGCGAGCCTATCAGAAAGAAGGGGAAACCAGCTTCATCTACAAAAAGTGTGGCCGGATCGAACGAAACTAGCGCAGTTTAAAAGAAGCTCAAGAAGCCCATGTGCAGTTGGAAATAACAGATAAAATGCCGAGCCAATGCAAACTGGCTTTTGCATTGTGGGCTCGCCGTACTGTTCAGCCGTTGATTAAACAATTGTGGGGAAAAGATATGTCCATTCGCACCATTGGGGATTACTTACAGCGCTGGAGATTTACGCAGCAAAAACCTTTAAAAGAAGCGTATAAGCAAGACTTAAAGAGAGTTGGCGCTTGGCTAAATGAGCAATATTCACAGATAAAAGAGCGAGCAAAGCAAGAAAACGCAGAGATTCACTGGGGAGATGAAACGGAATTACGAAATGACAGTCAGCATGGCCGTAGTTATGCGCCGAAAGGGAAAAAACCAGTCCAACCCATAGACTAAAAAAATACTTCCTTATATTTCCACATTTCTAGATATCAAAAAAGAAACTCTTTAGTTGCCTTAAACCAAAATAGCAACTAATATGTTTCCATATATTAAAAAGCAACTTATTAGTTTCCTTATGATGAATCTACTACAGCAAATCAAACATCGTCGCTTAGCACTGAAACTCAAGCAGAATGACATGCTAATGCGTATTGGCATTTCTAGGCAGCAGTACCAACGGCTTGAAGCAAAAGGCA
>TARA_R110002033_G_scaffold25634_1_pt1 | contig 18583 bp, 16 predicted proteins | sample TARA_R110002033 | Tara Oceans TARA_R110002033 (sample SAMEA4397051) | marine metagenome | biome: Polar Biome; feature: [SRF] surface water layer (ENVO:00010504); material: water (ENVO:00002006), including particulate matter (ENVO:01000060) such as... | depth 5 m
TGTCCGGCGACGGCCATCGGGCAAGAATTGACTGTCGAGGATCGCAAGGAGAAGCTCAAGCCTCCTTCGCTGGTAATTCGTAGGTCTTTTTGATCTGAGACTTTCAGCGCCTTCCAGTGCCTTGTTGAAGTCGCGAATCGCGCTGATACGGACCTCAACCCACGGATCGTTTCGTATAATGTAACCGCTTTCCAACCCAAGTCGTGCCGATTTGATCAATATTCGGCAGCGGCGGTATTTCCCCTCGAATACCATATGCCGGCCTTGGCGGTTCGTGGCTTCGTTTGCGATATGAAGACCTACCTCAGCTGCCCTGCTGAAAATGGCTTCAGGACCGCACAAATCTTCTCGAAAAATGATGATCGATGGTGTTAGTGACGCTCGCCAAATTGCAGATTGATCCGATGCATCACGGTCAGGAGGGACGGGGAAACTCCAACCCCCAGGTTCCGATCAGGGTGATGTTAATTGCGAGCTGTTTGATTTGATGGGAATGCACAGCCCCGCGACGACAAGTTCGGCGTGGTCCGCAATCGCTGCAACCTCTTGGTTCAACCTCCCGGCCATGTCCCGAAATCGACGGGCCAGCGCATTGTCTGGCACGATACCCATGCCAACTTCATTGCTCACCAGAATGACAGGACAACTGGCTGTCACCAAGGTTTCAATCAGTCGCTGCGAAGCGACGGAAAAATCATGTTCGCCGAGGAGAAGATTGCTGGTCCACAAGGTCAGGCAATCGATCAACAGGACACGGCCTTCTCCCATTTCGCGCGCGATCGCATCGGGCAGATCGATGGGGCATTCGACTGTGCACCAGCGGGGTCCGCGGTCAGCTCGATGCCGCGCGATCCGGTCACTCATCTCCTCATCAAACGCTTGCGCAGTGGCCAGATAAACCAGCTCGCCAGGCTGACCTTCCGCCAGAAACTGGGCGCGCGCGCTTTTTCCAGACCGCGCCCCGCCTGTTATTAAAGTCAGCATCGCATCTGTCCATTTTCCTTGCAATTCGTTTTTGCTCGCCATATCGGGGCGTCGCGACAGGTTCCCAGAGATGGGATTAATAGGGAACACGGAAGCAGGTATCTACCCCTGTAATCCGTGGCTGTCCCCGCAACTGTGACCGGAGAGCGGTCGCCCCATCATGCCACTGGATGCATCAGCATCCGGGAAGGCGGGGCGGATGTGTTGACCCGGAAGCCAGGAGACCTGCCTGTTGCAGTCGGTCCTTTACGCGGACGGGGTGTTCAGCGTGATCGAGGTTCATCCTCGCGTGACGACATCGATCGGGGTGGCGCGCGCGGGTGATATGCCAGCGAATGCTCTGTCGTGCCATGAGCGCGTGCAACCCCTTGTTGTTAAATAGGGGATACACATGCCTAATTCATTTCTGAAAGTTACAGCCTCCACACTCGCGTTCTGTTCCAGCGTCTGCGCATCTGCGTCTGCGCAGGATAACCTTGCCAGTCCGGACCCGCGCGAACCGCTCGTCGTTGTCACCGCCAACCGCACCGCCCAGCCGGTGGAACGCGTTGGCCAGTCGATCACCGTCGTCGATAGCGCGGAGATCGAGCGGCGCCAGCCCCAGACCGTTGCCGATGTCCTGCGCACCTTGCCCGGCGTCAGCATCACCCGCAATGGCGGCGTTGGTACGTCCACCTCGGTCTATATTCGCGGCGCCGAAAGCGACCACACGGTGGCTCTGGTTGATGGTATCAAACTCAACGATCCCTCTTCGCCAGGAGGCGGGTTCAATTTCGGCAATCTGCTTACCGGCAATATCGAGCGGATTGAGGTTTTGCGGGGGCCGTCTTCGGTCTTGTGGGGAAGCCAGGCGATTGGCGGGGTGATCAACATGATCACCCGGCAACCGACAGAAGAGCTGACAGTCAATTTGCGGAGCGAATATGGCTATCGCGATACAGGACAGATTGTTGGCAATATTGCCGGAAAGGCGGGCCCGCTATCGGCCAGTGTGGGTGCGGGCTATTTCCGCACGGATGGCATCTCCGCTTTCAGCGAGGCGCGCGGTGGCGTCGAGAAGGATGGGTACAAGAACTATGGTGCCAACGGCAATTTCAACCTCGCATTGAGCGACGGGCTTTCTGTCGATGCCCGCGGCTGGTACTCCGAGGGACGGGTAAACATCGATGGTTTCCCGCCGCCGAGCTATGCCTTTGGCGACGTGAACGAGGAATCGCGCACGCGAGAGTTCGTCGGCTATACCGGCATCAACGCCGCTCTGTTCGACGGGCGTTTCCGTAACCGGCTGGGCTATGCCTATACCGACACCCGGCGGCGCAACATCAGCCTCGATGGCCCGGCGACCGAAACATTCGCGGGGAACGGCCGCAACGAGCGGATCGAGTATCAGGGTATTTTCGACATCTCCGACGGCTGGCAGCTGACCGGCGGCCTGGAGCGCGAAACCTCGCGCTTTTCCAGTAGCAGCTACGGCGCGGCAGCCTCGATCGGGCGAGCGCGGATCGACAGCGTATATGGCCAGATCGTCGCCACACCGGTCATCGGCCTGACCCTGACCGGCGGAGTCCGTCATGATGATCATGATCGTTTTGGCGGCGCGACGACCGTTGGAGGCAGCGGCATATACACCATCAGCCAGACCGGGACCACATTGCGCGCCAGCTATGCCGAGGGGTTCAAGGCACCCTCGCTGTTCCAGCTGCAGAGCGACTACGGCAACCAATCGCTTCAGCCGGAACGGTCGAAAGGCTGGGATGCGAGCATTACGCAAAATCTCGTGGATGGACGCCTACAGGCCAGCGCCACCTATTTCCGGCGCAATTCCAGTGATCTCATCATCTTCGTCTCGTGCGCGGCGCCGCTTGCCGGCATATGCGCCAACCGCCCGTCAGGAACCTATGACAATGTTTCCAGGGCGCGGGCCGAAGGGGTCGAGATCGGCCTGACGATGCAGCCGGTCGATGCGCTGCGGCTGCAGGCCAACTATACCTATACCGACGCCACCAACCGGTCGCCCGGCGATCCGAATTTCGGCCGTCAATTGGTCCGCCGCCCGCAGCACAGTGTCACCGCGCTGATCGACTATATCTGGGATTTCGGGCTGGAAACCGGGGTCACCCTCACCCATGTCGGCGCGAACTTCGCCAACGCAAACAACAGCCGCAAGATCGAAGGCTATGTGCTGGCTGACCTGCGCGCGTCATTCCCGGTGACCGACCGGATCGACATCTATGGCCGCGTCGAAAATCTGTTTGACGAGCAGTATGAGACGATCTTCCGCTATGGCACACCGGGCCGGGCTGGCTATGCCGGTGTGCGGTTGCGCTACTGATGAACCAGGCAGCGCGCGTCCTTGTCGATCATTTTTCCGGCCACGGCGGGCGGATTGATCTGGCGCGCGCCACCTTTCCCGGCATCGACCGCTGGACCGACCTGTCGACCGGAATTGCGCCCTGGGCATATCCGGCAGTGCAAGGTGCCGAGGCAGCGGAACGGCTGCCCGACCCGGCTGATCTGGCGGCGCTGGAAGCCGCCGCTGCAGCGTTTTTCGGGGTCGAAGCCGCGCGGGTGGTTGCGGTCCCGGGGAGCGATCTGGCGCTGCGGCTGCTCGGCCAGATACTGCGCTCCCGCTCCTCACCGCAACGGCCCGCCGTCGTCCGTCCCGGCTATTCGGGCCACGAATCGATGTGGGGGGCGCGAGGCGTCACGACCTGCAGCGCCGATGCCGTCGCCGCGATGGCGCAAACGCACGACATACTGGTGCTCGCCCGGCCCAACAATCCCGACGCGGTTGTCGCCGATCGCGCAGAGTTGCATGTCGCGGCATCGCTGCTGGCGGCGCGCGGCGGACATCTGATCGTTGACGAGGCGTTTGCCGATGCTGGCGCGCAAGACAGTCTGGCCGGTTGCAACTGGCCGGGGCTGATCGTGCTGCGATCCTTCGGCAAATTCTTCGGCCTTGCTGGCCTCAGGCTTGGATTTGTCATCGCGCCGTGCGCAATTGGCGAAGAGCTGCGCGCGCTGATCGGCGACTGGCCGGTATCCGGCCCTGCGATGGCGGCTGGGCTTTCCGCCTATCGCGACTCTGCATGGCATCGGGCACAGCAGGCAAGACTTTCAGATGCATCGCAGCGGCTGGCGGACCTGCTGACGGACCATCGCCTCGAAATTGTCGGACGCACCTTATTTTTCGTGTTGATTCACGCGGTCCGCCGTAATGACCTGTTTTTGCATCTGGCGGAGGCCGGCGTGCTGACCCGCCCGTTTGCGGATACCCCCGGCTGGCTGCGGATCGGTCTGCCGAGCGATGACAGCGACTGGAACAGGCTGGGCAATGCCCTGGCCGCATGGAGGACATAATGACTGAAACACCAGAAGACTATGCCCGTCACAACGCGCGGATGCAGCGGGTGCAGGCCGCGCGCGAGCGGATGCAGGCGCGCCGGACACTGGAACGCGGACTGCTGATCGTCCATACCGGAAACGGCAAGGGCAAATCTTCGTCCGCCTTTGGCATGGCCATCCGCAGCCTGGGCTGGGGGATGAAGGTGGGTATCGTGCAATATGTCAAAGGTGCATGGGAGACGGGCGAGAAGAATTTCTTCCAGGCCAACCCAGACCTCTTGACCTTCGAGGTGATGGGCGAAGGCTTTACATGGGACACACAGGACCGGGCGCGCGATATCGAGGCGGCGCGCGCGGCCTGGGAACGCTCGAAGGAACTCATCCTCGACCCCCAATATGACTTCATCATTCTGGATGAGCTCAACATCGTGCTGCGGCAGGATACGCTGCCGATCGACGAAATCGTCGCCTTTCTCAAGACCCGCCCGCTGACCAAGCACATCTGTATAACCGGTAGGAACGCAAAGCCCGAGCTGCTCGAGCTGGCCGACCTGGTCACCGAATTCGAAGAAGTGAAACACCCGTTCAAGGCCGGATTCAAGGCGCAGAAGGGCGTCGAATATTGATCCGCGTCCTCGCCCTTGCTCTTGCCCTGACGGTCGCCGGCTGTTCCTCGCAGGCCGCTGACCGCGTGGCGCAGAGTCCGTCGCGCGAGGCTTCGGCACTGCCGCGCGTCGTCTCTATCAACCCGTGCGTCGATGCGGTGCTGCTGCAGATCGCCGATCCGAAGCAGATCGCCGCGATCAGCCATTATTCGCACGATGAACGGGCAAGCTCGATCCCGCTCGATCAGGCGCGGCGCTTTGCCGCGACGTCGGGCACCGCCGAAGAGGTGGTGGCGCTCGCCCCCGACCTTGTGCTCTCCGGAGCGCATGTCGCCCCGTCGACCATCGCGGCATTGCAGCGGATGAACATTCCGCTTGTCCAGATCAGCGTCCCGGAAAGCATAGCCGAAAGCGCCGCGCAGGTCCGCACGATCGCAGCCGCGGTCGGTCAGACCGCGCGCGGCGAGGCGTTGGTGGCGCGAATCGACGACGCAGTGCAGGCCGCGGCGGCCAAGGGCGGTACGAGGCCCGGCGCGCTGATCTGGCAAGGCGGCGGACTGGTGCCGGGCGATGGCACGCTCGCCAGCGAACTCCTGCGCGTCACCGGCTTTCGCAATATGAGCGCCGATTACGGCCTGAAACGATGGGACGTTCTGCCGCTTGAGCATCTGGTCGCGCGTCCGCCCCGTGTCTTGCTGTCGGTTGGCGCGCAGGACCACAGCGACAGGATGCTGAGCCATCCGGTACTGAACGGGCTGACGCAGCAGATCACGGTACACCGTTACCCCGAGCGGCTGCTCCACTGCGGTGGCCCCACGATCATCGATGCAGTCCGCCATCTTGCTAGCATAAGGCGATCGCTATGAACCGCTCGCTCCGGCTCAACCTTGCACTTGTGGCGGCCATTGCCGTGACTTTCTTGCTGTCGCTGATGGCCGGCAAGGTGTGGATCCCGCTCGATGCCTGGGTGGCGGGCGATCCGCGCTGGCCGATAATCGCGGAACTGAGGATGCCGCGCACCGTGCTGGCGATACTGGTTGGCGGCGCTTTGGGTGTGTCCGGCGCGGCGATGCAGGGCTATCTGCGCAATCCGCTCGCCGACCCTGGCCTGTTCGGCGTGTCATCGGGAGCGGCTTTGGGCGCGGTGATCTCGCTCTATTTCGGCTATACCGCATCGGCTTGGCTGCTGCCGGCCTTCGCACTCACCGGCGCAGGATTAACCATGGCGATCCTTGCGTTGCTGGTCGGGCGCTCGGGCAGCATGATCGTGTTCACGCTCGCCGGTGTCATTCTGTCGAGTGTCGCTGGATCAATGACTGCGCTGGCGATCAGCCTGGCCCCCACCCCGTTTGCGACGTCGCAGATCGTCACCTGGCTGATGGGCGCGCTCACTGACCGGAGCTGGGACGACGTATGGCTGGCGCTGCCCTTGCTGGCGCTCGGCGGCACGCTGCTCGCGCTCACCGGACGGACGCTCGATGCGCTGACGCTCGGCGAATCCGCCGCACGCTCGATGGGGGTCGATCCGCTGCGGCTGCAGCTGCTTATCGTCGTCGGCGTTGCTCTGTGCGTCGGCGCCTCGGTGGCGACCGCAGGGATCATCGGCTTCGTCGGGCTGATCGTGCCACACCTTGTCCGGCCGTTCGTGGGCAATCGGCCCTCGGCGGTGCTGCTGCCATCCGCGCTGGCCGGCGCCTTGCTGCTGCTGCTTGGCGACTGTGTGGTGCGCGCGATGCCCACGGTCAGTGAATTGCGGCTGGGCATTGCGATGTCGATGCTGGGCGGGCCGTTCTTCCTGTTTCTGCTGCTGCGCATGCGTCGGGGCCTGGCATGAGCACGCTGGCTGCGGAGGATATTATGCTCACACTCGGCGGTCGCCGCGTGCTGGATGCGATAAGCACCACATTCACCCCAGGACGGGTAACAGCGGTGCTGGGGCCAAACGGCGCGGGCAAATCCACACTGCTCTCATGCCTCGCCGGGCTGCGCACGCCCGACGAAGGCCGGGTGCTGGTCGATGGCCAGCCCCGCTCGGCGCTGTCCATGCGTGATCTTGCGCGTCAGATCGGCCTGCTGCCGCAGGGTGCCGATGTCCACTGGGACGTCGATGTCGCCACGCTGGTGGCGCTTGGCCGCTATCCGCACCGCGCCCGCTGGGGCGAGACCAAGGCGGATGGCGCGGCGGTGGCGCGCGCCATGGCCGCGACCGATGTCACTCAATTCGCGACTCGACCGATGACCGCGCTCTCGGGCGGTGAACGCGCGCGTGTCCTTCTCGCCCGCGTGCTGGCAGGTGAGCCGCAATGGCTGCTGGCCGATGAACCGCTCGCCAATCTCGACCCCGCGCATCAGCTTGGCACGCTCGAATGTTTGCGCGAGGTCACGCGTAGCGGAGCCGGGGTAATCCTCGTTTTACACGATCTCAACCACGCGATCCGGGTGGCGGACGAGGTGCTGTTGCTGTGCGACGGCCGGATCATCGCCCAAGGTACGCCCGAAGACGTGCTGACACCGCAGCGGATTGCGGAAACTTATGGTGTCTCCTCGCATATCGGCACGACCCCGGACGGCGTGCGGTTCATCGTGACATCGCAGATGGCCCGCTGAACATGCTAACGCGCCCCGAACAGCTGCTGCTCGCCCTGATCGGCGAGGCCGCGATCGGTTACCCCGCATGGCTGCTGGCCGTGATCGGCCATCCGGTGATGTGGATCGGGGCTGCCATCACCGTGCTCGAGCGGCGCTGGAATGCGGGCATCGCGCTGCGCCGCCGCGTCATGGGTCTGGCGCTGCTGGCGCTGGTCGCAGGCGGTGTCGGTGCCATCGGCTGGCTGATCGAAAACTGGGCACGCAACAGTCTGGCGGAGGTACTGGTCATTGCGGTCGCGGCCACGGGACTCGCGCAGCGCAGCCTTGACGAGCATGTCGGTGCCGTCGCCCGACCGCTGCTACGCGGGGATCTGGCAGAGGCACGCGCGGCTGTGGCGCAGATCGTGGGCCGCGATACCGCCGGGCTCGACGAGCACGGCATCGCAGTTGCCGCCACAGAAAGTCTGGCAGAAAGCTTTTGCGACGGCATCGTCGCGCCCGCCTTCTGGTTTCTGGTCGCCGGGCTGCCGGGCCTTCTGATATGCAAAGCTGTGAACACGGCAGATTCGATGATCGGGCACCGCGATTCGCGCTATCTCCACTTCGGCTGGGCGGCGGCGCGTACCGATGACCTGGTGAACTTCATCCCCGCGCGGATATCGGGCGTGCTTGTGTGCATGGTCGGGTCGGGCGGATGGCCCACGATGTTGCGCGATGCCCGCCACCACGCATCACCCAATGGCGGCTGGCCCGAGGCGGCGATGGCCGGTGTGCTGGGACGCAGGCTGGGCGGAACGGTCAGCTATGACGGCGAGCCCGCGCATCGCGCCTGGCTGGGCGACGGCCCCGCCCCCAGTGCTCGCGATCTGCGGCGCGCCTTGTGGATTTATCGCCGGGCGTGTCTGCTCATGTGGGCCATGGCAGGAGCAATCGCGTGGCTGCTGTAATGCTGCAGGGAACGGGATCGGATGTCGGCAAATCGGTGCTTGTCGCAGGATTATGCCGGCTGCTGACCCATCGCGGCCTGACCGTGCGCCCGTTCAAGCCGCAAAACATGTCCAACAACGCCGCCGTCGCGCAAGGCGGAGAGATCGGCCGGGCACAGGCGCTTCAGGCGCTGGCCTGTCGCGTCGCCCCCGGCATCGATATGAACCCGGTCCTGATCAAGCCGCAGTCAGACACCGGCGCGCAGGTCGTTGTGCACGGGAAGGTTGTCGGCACCTTGGGCGCAGCAGATTATCAGCACCGTAAAAGCGAGCTGCTGGCGGCGGTGCTGCAATCCTGGCAGCGGCTGCGGACGCAGGCCGACATCGTCATCGTCGAAGGCGCGGGTAGCCCGGCGGAGATCAATCTGCGCGCGGGCGACATCGCCAATATGGGCTTTGCCCGAGCGGCTGGCGTCCCGGTGGTGCTGGTTGGCGACATCGACCGCGGCGGCGTGATCGCCTCGATCGTAGGCACCAAGATGGTGATCGACGCAGACGATGCAGCGATGATCCAGGGGTTCCTGATCAACAAGTTTCGCGGGGATGTCCGGTTGTTCGATAATGGCTATGCCGAAATCGAACGCCGCACCGGCTGGGCGGGGCTGGGCGTGATCCCTTGGCTCGCCGCCGCACGTCAGCTGCCCGCCGAAGACGCGGTTGTGCTCGACGCCGCAGCCGCCAGCGATGGCGCGATCACCATTGCCGTCCCGATGCTGTCGCGGATCGCCAATTTCGACGATTTCGATTCGGTTGCGCACGAACCCGGCGTCCGGCTGATGATGGTGCCGCCGGGTCAGCCTTTGCCCGGCGATGCCGCGCTGATCATCCTGCCGGGGACCAAGGCGACGATTGCCGACCTCGCGTTCCTGCGCGCGCAGCACTGGGATATCGACATCGCGGCGCATGTCAGGCGTGGGGGTGCGCTGCTCGGCATCTGCGGCGGCTATCAGATGCTGGGGCAGACTATCGAGGACCCCGATGGTGTCGAAGGCGCGCCCGGAACCGTATCGGGGCTGGGCTACCTGCCGGTGGTCACCCGGCTGACCGGCGACAAGCGCGTGGTCGAGGTGACCGGAACCAGCATCCGCGATGGCCAGCCCTTTGCTGGCTATGAAATCCATGTCGGCCAGACCCGCGCGCTTGGCCCCGTGCAACCGCTGCTGCGGCTGGCTAGCGGCGAGAATGACGGCGCGGTCAGCGCCGACGGGCGGATCGCGGGTTGCTATATCCACCGCTTGTTCGATCACCCCGCTCAGCGCGGCGCCTGGCTGGCGCGGCTGGGAGCACAGAGCGACGGCGTCGCCCAGGACCACCGCGTCGATCAGGCGCTCGATGCGCTCGCGGCGGCACTGGAGGAGCATGTCGATGTGGACCGGCTGCTTGGCATTGCGGAGCAAGGGTCATGACCGGGCCGGTGTTCGACGCCGCCTTTCGCGATCAGCTGGATTGCCTGCTGGCATGGCGCCGCGATGTGCGCCACTTCCAGACGCGCAACCTGCCCGACGGACTTCTCGACACGCTGCTCGAAGCCGCGTGTCATGGACCGTCAGTCGGCAACGCCCAGCCGTGGCGGTTTGTCCGCATCCGTTCGCCCGAGCGCCGCGCTGCCCTTATAGCCGAGGTCGATGCGCAGAAGCGCGCCGCTGGCGAGGCCTATTCCGGGGATCACAAGGCGCTTTACGAGACTCTGAAGCTGCACGGTCTGCGCGAGGCCCCCGAAATCGTCGCGGTATTCTGCGATGAGCAGTCGGAGGCCGGCCATGGCCTTGGCCGCGCAACCATGCCCGAAACCCTCTGCTGGTCGGTGGTCACCGCGGTGCAAACGCTGTGGCTCTCCGCCCGGGCGCACGGCATCGGGATGGGCTGGGTGTCGATCATCAATCCTGCGGGCATGAATGCCATGCTGGACGTGCCGGCACACTGGCGCTTCATCGCCTTGCTGTGTCTGGGCTATCCCGAGCGCGAAACCGATACGCCCGAGCTGGTCCGCCATGGCTGGCAGGACCGGCTACCGCCCACAACCACACGACTGGAACGCTGATGATCACCCGCGAAGATGTTCAGGCCAAGCTCGACGCTCTCGCCAAGCCGGTGGGCAGCCTGGGACAGCTCGAGGCACTGGCGGTCGAGCTCGCGGTGGCAAGCCAGTCGCTCGCTCCACTCACCTGCCCGCGCCGCCTTGTCCTGTTTACCGCCGATCATGGCGTGGTTGCGCAGGGGGTGACGCTCTGGCCCTCGGCGGTCACCACCGCGATGGTCGAAACGATCCTGAGCGGCAAAGCCAGCAGCACTGCGCTCGCCAAGGCGCAAGGGGCGGATTTGCGGGTGGTCGATGCCGGCATGATCCAGCCACCGTGCGAGCCATGGCCTGATCATTTCAACGCGTCGCCCGTTGCGCCGGGAACGGCCGACCTCAGCCAGGGCCAGGCGATGACAGTGGAGCAGTTCGATGCCGCCTGGGCGCTGGGCGAGGCAGAGGCGCAGCGGGCGGCCGATGCGGGCTATCGGTTGCTGATCGCGGGCGAGATGGGAATCGGCAACACCACCGCTGCCGCCTGCCTGACCCACGCGCTGGTCGGTATCGAAGCCGAGATTGCCACCGGCAGCGGTGCCGGCGCGGATTCGGCGATGCGCGCGATCAAGCGCGATATCGTCGCCGCTGCGGTCAAACGGCTGAACGGACGCACCGACAAGGCCGCACTGGCGGCCATCGCAGGCTTCGAGATCGCCGCGATGGCGGGCTTCTATGCCGCAGCCGCACGGCTGCGCAGGCTGGTGCTGCTCGATGGCTATGTCACTACCGCCGCGGCGCTGATCGCCGAACAGCTCTGCCCGGGCACACGCGCGGTGATGATCGCGGGCCATCTCTCCGCCGAGCCGGGCCATCGCGCGGCGCTCACCCATCTTGGCCTTACCCCGGTGCTCGAGTGGCAAATGCGGCTGGGCGAAGGCAGCGGTGCGCTGGTCGCGCTACCCTTGCTCGACAGTGCCGCCGCATTGCTGTGCGATGTCGCACGGCTGGCGGATATCGGGACCTGATATGGCGGAAAGATACCCGGCTTGGGCTCCTCCGCTGCTTGCGATCCAGTTCCTCACGCGCATTCCCGTTCCCGGCACCGCATCGCTGAGCGCGCAGCAGGTTGCAACCGGGCTGGTGCAGGCGGTGGGCTGGTTTCCGCTGGTAGGCGCAGGCATAGGTGCCATCACGGCAGCCATTGCGCTAGCAGCGGCCAGCATCTGGCCCGCCTTGGTCGCGGTGCTGATCGCGCTGGCGATAGAGGCGCGGCTGACCGGTGCGTTTCATGAAGATGCGGTCGCTGATTTCTGCGACGCTTTCGGCGGCGGCCTCACCGCGGACGACGTCCGGCGAATCATGAAGGACAGCCGCATCGGCAGCTTCGGCAGCCTGGGGCTGATACTGGCGGTCGGTTTGCGCGCGGCACTGACGTTGGCGGTGATCGAGACAATGCCCCCCTTGCTGGCATTCCTCACCATCGTCGCTGCGGCGAGCTTCGGTCGGCTGATGGTCGTGGTGCTGATGAACTTGGTCGCGCCCGCGCCCCAGGGCACCGGCCTCACCAAGGATGTCGCCTCGGGCGTCAGTCTGTCCATGCTGATCAAGGCGCTGGTGACGGCGCTGCCCGGCTTGCTGGGCTTTGCCATGCTTGCCCCTCTTGCTCTTGTGGCAGCCGCGCTGGGTGCCTGTGCCTTCCTCTGGTGGTTCCGCGCAGTGCTGCTGAGCCGGATCGGCGGCAGCTCCGGCGACTGCTTGGGCTTTGCCGCTTATGCCAGCCAGCTGATCCTGCTACTGGCGGCAACGGCTGCTTTGTGATGGCGCGTACGGTGCTGCTGGTCCGGCACACCGAGGTCGCCCGCGCCTGGCAGGGGCGCTGCTATGGCCAAAGCGACATGGGGCTGAGCCGAGCAGGCACCGCCCATGCGCACGCGCTCGCACCCGAACTTGCGGCATGGCAACCGGACGTGGTGCTGCACTCCGGCCTGCGCCGCGCACGCATTTTGGCGGAGGCGACCGCAGGCGTGGCAGGCATTCCCGTGCATATGGTTGCGGCCTGGAAGGAACGCGATTTCGGTACCTGGGAAGGGCGCAGCTGGGCAGCGATTTACCGCCAAACGGGTAACGCCATGGACGGGATGATCGACGACCCCGAAGGCTTTCGTCCGGGCGGTGGCGAGACCACCATGGAGCTCGCAGCGCGTTCACTCGCTGCGTTGGGGGACGTGCCATCAAAGCGGGTGTTAATTGTCTCCCACGGGGGTCCAATAGCAGCCATTGTCGGAACGCTGCAGAGCGTGCCCGTGCGCGACTGGCCAGGGCTGGTCCCCCCTGCCGGCACCTTTATAGAGCTTTAGGAGCCGATGTGGGATGCACACTGGCGGCATTCAAATGAATATCGCGCGACCCGCCAAAAGAACTCTGCGTCGCTAGATGCTCGACCCAAGACATGGCGAAAGCGAAAAAGGCGGCTTGCTATTTCTCGCTTCCGAGAGTCCATCGCGCAGCCTTCCCGACACCGCCCTAAACAAAATCTTTACATGACTCCCCTAGACACCGATGCTGGCGCTACTGAGCTTCAGATCAAGGGCGCAGTCAACGGGGAGCACATGAACCAGTTATATTCCAGACAGGACTATCAGGCCGAATCGGCGCTTTTCGACAAACGGCTGGGTTTTCTGGACCTTTATGACCAGGCCGCATCGCTGGTTCCGATCGGGGCCTGGTCCTGCGATCTGGCGAGCGACCGGCTGAACTGGACCGATGGCGTTTACGACATTTTTGGACTGCCAAACGACGCAGCCGTGGAACGCCGGGACGCGATCCGGATGTACAGCGAGGAATCACGGGATCTGCTTGAGCGGAAACGCGCGCAAGCGATAGAGCGCCGCCACGGATTCACGCTGGAGGCGAGCATCCTTCGCCCGGACGGTGCCGAGCGCTGGATACGGATTACGGCCGCCGCGCGGGGTTCGCACGGGCGAAGCGAGATATTGTTCGGCATGAAACAGGATATCACGGATGACCGCATGCGGTGGGAGCTGCTGCGGGCGCAGGCGGAATGCGACCCGCTTACGGGCATCGCCAACCGAACGCCCTTTCAACGCTTTCTCGATCCGCCGCCCAAGGAACCGGCCACGGATCTCATCGGCACGCTGATCCTGCTGGATATTGATGATTTCAAGCGGATCAACGACCGCTGGGGTCACGCTGCCGGTGATGCCTGTCTGGTCAATTTCGCGGAACAGCTGCGCAGGACATTCGTCAACGCGCATCTGGTCTCGCGGATCGGCGGCGATGAATTTGCCGTGCTGCTGCCCCCGTCGGTCTCGCAAAGGCAGGCGAAGGCGAAATTGCAGTCGCTTACTGCCAGGCTCCTCCGGCCGATTCAGTGGAACGGCGACCCGTTGACGCTCACCGTGTCGGCTGGCTTCGCCTTCGCATCGGGCGACGACAGCTATGACGCCCAAATGCTGTTCAACACCGCCGACGAAGCGCTCTACTGCGCCAAGAAGCGGAAAATAAGCCGCCGCGCGTAGCGACGCGACCTCCGGTCAGGGCTTGCTTTGGACAAGATTCACGGCCTCGCTGCCGTCGCGACAGGGCAGCGATCCGGAGCGTCATCGCCATGTCAGAGTCCGATAGCCTGGCGATTATGGCCCAAGTTCAATCAGCATTTTTGATAGCTCAATTTTGTTAGGCCAAACTGTTAGGCGCTAAGCCTTCGCCGATGTCCTAAAGTCCCGGAAAGCGCAAAAAAGCGCTGGAAGCAAAAAATTTAGGAGGAGATTCGGAATGGCGAAAACCGCATTGCGTGCAGATTTGATCTATGGGACATCATTGGTAGTTGCCATGATGGTGGCATCAACAGCAGCCCATGGGCAGACAGCGGCGCCATCCGCAAATGGTCCTCAGCTGGCCACCTCCGCAAACCCCGCAAGCAACAGTCTCGCGGCAGCCGTGCTCGCCCAGTCCGATACGGACAGCGCCCAGCTTCCCGAAACGGCCGATGCCGACCACGCCCAGACCGGCGGCCTGCAGACGATCGTCGTCACCGCTCGCCGCCGCGAGGAATCGGCGCAGTCGATTCCTGTATCAGTGCAGGCGATCGGCGCCGAGGAAATCGCCGCACGTGACCTGAGCAGCCTCGAGAAGATCGCCGCCGCGACCCCCAATTTCACGATTGCCCGTTCCTCCAATGGCGCGGGTGCCCAGCTCACCCTGCGCGGCATCGGATCATCCGCCACCTCGATCGGCATCGAGCAGTCGGTCGCGATCGTCGTCGACAGTGTCTATTATGGTCAGGGCCGAGTGATCAACGAGGGATTTTTCGACCTCGCGCGGGTCGAGGTGCTGAAAGGCCCGCAGTCACTCTTCTTCGGCAAGAATGCCACCGCCGGCGTGATTTCGCTGACCACCGCCGATCCCGGGCTGGATCCGGAATTTATCGGCCGGGTCGGCTATGAATTTGCTGCAGAACGCGCCTTTGCCGAAGCGATCATCTCCCAGCCGCTCACCGATACACTGGGCCTCCGGGTTGCGATACGCGGTTCGCGCATGTGGGGCGGCTATTATACCAACGAGCAGCAGACGATCAGCTATCCCACGCTCGACGTCAGCAACGGCACCACCAATCCGCATAGCGCCGCCCCGGCAGCGACCGACCAGCCACAGGAACGCGAACTGATCGGTCGCGTGACCCTGAAATATGAACCGGATGACCGCCTCACCGCCAAGCTGAAGGTATCCGGCACCTATAATCGCACCGCCGGCAATGGCTGGAACTATGTGGCGATCGATTGCCCCACCGGCCAGACCACCAATGCACCCAACTATACGTGCGGCAGGAATTTCACCCTCCACCAGAATGATTTTCCCGTGGATATCGCGCAAAATTATCCTTTCGCGCGCGAAGATGGCAGCCTGTACAATACCTATAAATCCTGGGCGGCAACCGGATCGCTGGAATATGCGCTCGACGATATGACCGTCAGTTCGATCACCAACTATAACTGGAACAACAACAAGTTCGCCTGCGATTGCGACTTCCTCAGCGCCGGCGTCTGGGCGACGGAAAATGCCAGCTATCATGCGTTCAGCCAGGAACTGCGGGTGCTCACCGACTTTGATGCCCCGGTCAACCTGATGGTCGGTGCGCTTTACCAGAAAACCCGGCGCGACTTTTTCCAGGCGGTGATGTTCGCCAATCTGGAAGATTCAACCGCCAGCGCTAGCAATCGCTATGTCGCCTATTCCAAGAAGTCACGGACGGACGGGGAAACGCTGTCAGGCTATGGCCAGCTGATGTGGAAAATCACGCCGACGCTGGAAGCCACCGGCGGCGTGCGCTATATCCATGAAACCAAGGACAGCAGCTTCACCCAGCCCTATGTCAATGTCGGTCTGCAGGGGCTTTTTGTTCCCGAAGGCGCGGCGGTCAACGGCACGATCTTCGGCAACCAGACCTTCAACGACTGGTCCCCCGATTTCACACTGCGCTGGACGCCGACCGACGACCTGATGCTCTATGGTGCCTATCGGGTTGCCTATAAATCCGGCGGCTTCTCCAACAGCGCGATCAACTCTGCGCTGTCCGCCAATCCATCGGGCGATCTCAGCTTCAACCCCGAAAAGGGCAAGGGATTCGAACTGGGGGTCAAGTCGACTCTGGCAGACAATCAGCTGCAGGCGAACCTGACCTATTATAATTATAATTATACCGATCTGCAGGTCGACTTTTTCAACTCGCAGATTTTTGCTTACATCACCTACAATGCCGGCAGCGCACGGTCGAAGGGCGTCGAACTGGAACTGGAATATGCGCCCTATTCGATCCCTGGGCTCCGGTTGCGGGGCAATGTGAACTATAACAAGGCGCGCTACGAGGATTTCATCGCGCCCTGCTATTCCGGTCAGTCGATCGCGGCCGGCTGCTCGCTCAATATCGCCGGTGTGCCGTCGCAAGATCTCAGCGGCGTGCCGACAGCGGTGGCCCCCAAATGGACCGGTACGGCGGGAATCGCCTATGAGACCGACGTGTCGAACAGCCTGAAACTGGGCACCAATATCGACATGCGCTACAGCGGATCCTATATTGGTTCGAGCTTCGGCGACCGGGCAACGACGCAATCGGCCTATGCCGTTCTGGATGCCGGCATTCGCATCGGCGCCAGCGATGACAGCTGGCAGCTTGCCCTGATCGGCAAAAATCTCACCGACAAATTCTACTTTACCGGTGGCGGTACTGCCCCGTCGACGGGTTCCGGCACCGGCACCGCTGCAGCGGTGCGCGGCGATGCGCTTGGCTATGGCGCCTTCCCCCGTACGGTGACGGTACAGGCCACAGTACGGTTCTGATCGGAGACAAATGTGCATGGCGGTCGGCCCCCCGGCCGCCATGCCGGACTGGAGAGTGAATCATGACCCAAGACCCATCCCGATCGGCCGATCTGCCAAGCCGCGAGCAGCGCATCTCGGACATGCTCGACAAGCAGGACTGCACGGAACTGGTGCATCGGATGGCGCGGGCGATCGACCGCTGCGACGGAGAGCTGGTCAACCAGTTGTTCCACCCCGACGCCACGGATGACCACGGCAGCTACAAGGGTAGCGCCAGGGATTTCGTTCCCTGGGTGATGGAGGTCCTGAAGGGCATGCACCGCACCCAGCATATGATCGGCAATGTCCTGATCAAGCTGGATGGCGATACCGCTTACGGGGAAAGCTATTTCATCGCCCATCATGCCATTCCCGCCGAGGATGGCAGCGACAATTTCATGATCGCCGCCGGGCGCTATCTCGACCGCTTCGAGCGCCGTGACGGCGAATGGCGCATGGCCCATCGCGGCGCCGTCTATGACTGGAGCAGCGTCAGCCCCTCCACCGATATATGGGACCGCGCCGCCATGGCCGATTACAGCTTTGGCGCCCGCGGCAAAGCCGATCCATCCTACCCTCATTTCGCCAGCCAGACGTCATCATGACGGCAGGCTTTCATCACCGGAAAATTCAGAGGAGATAGTCTTATGTCTACCGTCGTCAGCAAGGAAAAGTCCGACGAAGCGCTTCGGACCGATACATCAAAATTGCGCGAGCCGGAATTCCGCAACACGCCGATCACCCCGGATCGCTATTCGTCGAAGGAATGGGCCGACAAGGAATGGGAGAAAATCTGGACCAAGACCTGGCAGATCGCCGGCGTTGCCGCGCAGCTCGACAAGCCGGGCGACTGGATCACGGCCGATTTCGGACCGGAAACGATTGTCTGCATTCAGGGCGAGGACGGCGAGGTCCGCGCCTTCTACAATGTCTGCCAGCACCGCGGCATGCCACTGGTCACCGGCGAACAGGGCAATGCCAGCGGCAAGCGGCTGACCTGCCCCTATCATGGCTGGGCCTATGAATTCAGCGGACGGCTGAAAGCGGTGCCCGACGAAGCCGATTTCATCCAGGGTTCGCCGTGCGGCAAGCTCAACATGGTGCCGGTGAAGTGCACGGTCTGGGCGGGCTTTATCTGGATCAACATGGACGACAATGCCGTGCCGCTGCGCGAATTTCTTGGCCCGATCGCCGAGCAGATCGAGACCTATCCGATGGACAAGATGGTCCGTACCCACTGGATGACGATCGAGGGCAATTTCAACTGGAAGCTGGTCCAGGACAATTTCAACGAAAGCTATCACGTCCCGTTCGTCCATCCGCAGACCAAGTTCGTGATGGAATATTCGCACCATCACTGCCAGTTCGATCTCTATCCGCAGGGCCATGCCCATATGATCATGCCGGGTGCCGGACCGACCAAGACGCTGCGCGGCGGCGAGAAGGAAACGCTGGAGCAGCTGGCCGAGGAAATGGAATTCTGGGGCCTGAATCCCGATGATTTCCGCAAGGGCAAGACCGGCGAGATCCGCAAAGCGCTGCAGAAAGCCAAGCGTGAACTGGGTGCCGAGAAAGGTTTCGACTTTTCCAGCTATCAGGATTCGCAGCTGACCGATCACTGGCACTATACGATCTTTCCGAACCTGTCGTTCAGCCTCAAGCCCGATGGCAATATCTGGCTG
>TARA_R110002033_G_scaffold10172_7_pt1 | contig 18529 bp, 16 predicted proteins | sample TARA_R110002033 | Tara Oceans TARA_R110002033 (sample SAMEA4397051) | marine metagenome | biome: Polar Biome; feature: [SRF] surface water layer (ENVO:00010504); material: water (ENVO:00002006), including particulate matter (ENVO:01000060) such as... | depth 5 m
AAGCGAAGAACTTGTTCTTCAAGAGAGATTTATATATAAATTTTAGAATTATTCTATTTATTCATAAATAAATAAAAAAAATTTAAATACACAACTATCTTCTAATTTTAAGAACATTTAATATAAAATGAATATTAAATAAATAGTTTTGAAAATTTATAGGATATATATATGGAGATAGATGTTGAATCAACTAAGATAAATACAAAATATCAAATTCATTATTACTTTATTGATGATTCACATTCAATGAATGCATTAGTTAGGAATAAAGCTGAGAAAGATTTCCTTGAAGCTATAAGTAATATTGCTGAACTGTTAGAAATTAATTCATTATCAATTGATACAGAGGCATATAATGAAGGTGGATTAAAAGAAAATTTGTTGATTACAGGTTTTGTTACAACTATAGGTTTTTTATCTCCTTCAATTAATAATCTAATTTCATATTATTTTACCAATGAACATATATTTAAAGAAGAACAAATAAAAAATTTAAGATTAGATTCTAAGTTAAAAGAAATTGAAATAGAAGAAAAATTATCAAAAATAAATGAGAATAAAACAGTAATAAGAAATGTATCGAACTTTTACACAAAAGTTAATGGATATGAAAAAATTAGAGAAATAGGTTTTTTTAATTTTACTACTAAACAAGAAATAAAAATTGAGAAAAAGTATTTTAAAGATTTTATATTAGAGGATAAAACTACAATAGAGGTAGATGAAGTTGCTGAAATAAGTATTATTTCTCCAGTACTTAATATGGGGACATATAAATGGAAAGGTTTATATAAAGGAGTTGAAATAAGTTTTAGTATGGGTGATACTAAATTTAAAACTGATGTATTAAATAAAAAATATAAATTTTCAAATGGAAGCTTTATTCTCTGTGTTCTACAAATTACAACAAAATTTGATGAAGATGGTGAAATCATAAATAAACCTCATTATTCTGTGTCAAGTGTATTAGTTGTAAATGATAGTATTGGAGATAATAGAATTACAACAAGAGGATATAAAAGAAAAAAAATGCAAAGAAATAATTTACAAGCTAGTTTATTTGATGAATTAAAAGATAAAAATTAGATAAAGAATTTTAAATTAAAAATTATGAATGAGAAGAAATAGTTTACTATTTCAACTCAAAAGGCGTTTCTTGATAAACAAAATAATTCAACCAATTAGCAAATAATAAATGAGCAGTTGAACGCCATTTTACTTTTGGGTCTTGTTTAGGGTCATTATTTTTAAAATAGTTTTTAGGCACATCTATCTCAAGTCCTTTTTCTACATCTCTTAAATACTCTTTTTGTAAAGAATCAAAATCATACTCCACATGTCCACTCATAAATACATGTTTCCTATCCTTTGAAGCCACTAAACAAACACCTGAATCTTCTGAATATAAAAGAAGGTCTAAATCAGCTACTTTGTCTATATCTTCTTTTAAAACAGTTGTATATCTTGAGTGTGGAATATAAGCTTCATCATCAAAACCTCTTAAAAGAGGGTTTGTTTTATTAAATAAGTCATGTTCAAAAACACCAAAAGTCTTTTTATCTTGTTCATATTTTGGAATCCCATGGTGATAATAAAGTCCTGCTTGTGAACCCCAACAAATATGCAAAGTCGAAGTTATATTTGTCTTTGAGTATTCCATGATTTGAGTTAACTCTTCCCAATAAGAAACTTCTTCAAAAGGCATAGTTTCTATTGGAGCACCTGTTATTATTAGTCCATCAAAATTGTGCTCTTTTATTTCATCAAAGGTTTTATAAAAACTTTCTAAATGATCTTCAGATGTATTCTTAGACTGATAAGTTGCAGTTTTCAAAAGAGTAATCTCTGTTTGTAGAGGAGTATTACCTAAAAGCCTTAGCAACTGAGTTTCTGTTTCTACTTTATTTGGCATCAAATTTAATATTAGAATTTTTAGAGGTCGAATATCTTGTTTCATAGCTTTTTTATCATTCATGATAAAAATATTCTCTTTTTGTAAAATTTTAACAGCAGGGAGTTTTCTAGGAATAACAATAGGCATATTAACCTCCTTAATAATTTTTGGAAATTATAACATTAAAGTAATAAAAAGTGCAGTTTAGATTATCTTTAAAAGATAGAATAAAATAGTTTTTATGTATCAATATGCTAGAATAGAATTCAATTTATTAACAAAAAAGGACAAAGCTTGCCATACTTAAAAAACATAGTATTAGCCCTAGTTACAGTAGCATTTTTTAGTGGATGTGTTTCTATAAAAAAAGAGAATGTTCAAGAGATGTTTCAATCAAATAATGCAGTTGAAATAAAAAATGATTATAAAAAAATCACTAGATTGGTAATTAGTTTAAAAGAAAAACTTGATAAACGAAATCCAAAAGCTTATGATGAAGATTTAGCAAGTAGTATTTATACAGAGATTGATAGTTTAGAAGATAATATAAACTTAAGATTTAAAAACAATAAAGTAGGTTCTTACAAAAGTTATTTACAAATCGCTTTTAGTAAAGATGATATAAAAAATAGAAATGATTTTTTGATACTTGGTTTATATAAAAATATTTATGATGCTTATGATATCTCAAGTAGTTATAAAATAACTGCTTTTTCATATGATAAAGAGAAGCTTTTAAAGCTTTACAAAAATTTACAAATATTAGCTTGGAAAATTAAAGTTGAAAAAGACTTAAGTGATAATTATCTCTTTTTAACTTGGCAAAATAATTGGCAAATAGAATTAGAAAAAAAAGTTAAAGCTGGCCTAAAACCAACTTGGAAAGATTTTGAAAATCTAGCTTATATTAAAAATGGAGAAGAGAGTATTTTTGGATATTCAAATTTATCATTTGAACATATTATTTTACAAATGAAAGCTAGAGTAGGTACTACTTTAGAGAGACTTGGAACGGAACCTACACAAATGAGTTTAAATACTATAAAATCTCTTTTTATCTTTTTATAGGATTAAAAACTCTTTCTTAGTTTGTGTGTAATCGTAAATAAAACTGGTAGATAAATAAGGTTTAAAATAGTTCCCCATAAAAGCCCAAAGCCAAGTCCTATGGCTATAGGTTGGAATATAACTGCTTGTCCTGATGGGAAAAATATAAGTGAACTCATACCTATTAGTGTTGTAATTGTTGTGATAAAAATTGGTCTAAATCTTTTTGTTGCTCTAGAAAAAATCTCATCTATATTTTTTGCCTTTTTTAAATATGTCATCATAATAATTCCATCATTTATAACAACTCCTGCTAATCCAAGAGCTCCAATTAGTGAAGGCATAGAAAGATTTAAACCCATAATTTGATGACCAATTAGAACCCCTAATAAAGAGAAAGGGATAACACTCATCAAAATAAAAGTTTCCCTAAAAGAGTTAAATAAGTACAACATTGACAACATAATTAAAACAAAAGTTAATGCAGAAGCAAATAACATATCACTTCTTAAGCTTGCTTGTTTCTCAGCTTCACCTTTTAAAACTAGTTTAATACCCTCATTTTTAAATTTATCTAAAAGAGGTTTTATCTTTTCTAAGGCTTCACTTGCTGTTAAAATTTCTGGGTCAACATTTGCATAAACATAAAAATTCTTTTCTCCATCTTCTTTTATAAGTTGCTCAAAGCCTTTTTTGATATTGAAATCTGCTACTTCATATAAACTAACAAAAGTACCATCGCTTAATGGAATTTGAGTATTCTTAAATGCTTCAAAATCATCTTTATTTAGGCTTTGGATTTTTATGTCAAGCATATCTGTTGTATCAAAACTCACAGCTTTTTTCTTTAAAAGATAAAGATTAGACAAGTATGAACCAAGACTTGACTCATCCAATCCAAGGTATTCCCCATAAGTATTTACTTTTAGTTTTATTTCATCTATTCCAAACTTAAGAGTATTTGTTGTATTTTTTATACCATTTAGGTTTTGGAGGGTATTTTGTAGTTTATTAACTGCTTTTATTATCTTTTTATTATCATTTGAGATAAGTCCAATTTTAATATCAGATTTTACAGGGCCTACTCTTCTTTCTAAAACTGATATCTCTGAGAGTTTATATTTGGATTTATAATCTTGTTTTATCAAGAATTGTTTTAACTGTTTTGCTATCTCTTTTGATTTTAATTCTCTTGTTCTATTTTTATCATCATAATAAAAACTCAAATATGGAGTCACATATTTATCCAAAAAGTTTGCTTCTTTTGGTTTTTGAAGTTCCAGTGTCATATACATAACATAAGGGAATCTTTCTGTATTACTTGCTGTATCTCTTCTATATCCGGCAACTGAATCAATACTTTTAATATAATAGACATCTTTTTTAGCTATCAAATCTTTTTCAATAGCTTGTACTATTTTAAAGGCATCTTCAAGTTTTGTATTTTGGTTAGCTTTGATTGTTATTTTTACATCTGTAGCATCAAATTTTGGAAACATCTGAAACTTTGAGTTTTTTGCAATAAGATAAGTGCAAAGAGGTACAAGGATAATAAAAATAGTTAAAAATGTTTTTTTCCAATCCATAAAAAAATGAAGAGTTTTATTATAAAGAACATTTACTCTTTCCCAAGAAGTAACCTTTGAATCACTTTTAAGAGTATGTGCTGCATGTATTGGTAAGAATAAAAATGATTCTATTAATGAGGCAACAACTAATGCAGAAAGGGCTATGGGAATAAGTTTCATAACTTCACCCAAGGTTCCACTTATCATTAAAATTGGCAAAAATGAAAATAGTGTTGTGATAGAAGCAATGGTTACAGGTTCGACCATCTCTTTTGCCCCTAATACTGCTGCTTCTTTTGGGGCATATCCTTCTTCAATATATTGTTGAATATTTTCACTTACAACAATTGCATCATCAACAACTATACCAATGGCTATCAAAACTCCAACAAGAGAAATCATGTTTATTGAATAACCAGATAAATAGATATATAAAGCTGCCATTACAAATGAAGTTGGTATCCCAAGGGCAATAATAAATGACATTCGAGCATTGATTAGAAGCATAACTATTATTGTAATTAAAATAATACCAAGCATGATATTTGAAACAACAATATTTAGTCTATCTCGGATTCTTTCACTATTATCATCTGCTATTATAATACTTACATCTTTATTTTGTTTATTTAGTTTTGGTAAAAGTTTTTCAATATTTTTTGTTATAACTAAAGCATCTGCTGTATCGTTTTGTTCTACTTTTAAAGATAGAGCGTTTTTGCCATTAAAAGAGTAAAGAGTTGAAGAGTCTTCATATTTCTTTTTTATAGTTGCAATATCACTTAAATAAACTGTTTGATTACCTATTCTTATAACACTTTTTGCAAATTCTTGGGCATCTTTTGCACCGTTGTATGTTGATATATAGTAGTGTTTTTTTCCTTCTATTTTACCTATTGGAAAAATATATGAAAGTGTTGATATTGCATTGAAGATTTCTGTTTTATTTAATCCAAGAGCTTCTATTTTTTGATCATCTAGTGATATTTCATAAAATTTATCAGAATCTCCAAATATGGTGATTTCATTTATACCACTTATTGTCATTAACTGACTTTTAATATCATCAGCTAAAGGTTTTAATTGATCAAGAGTGTATTTAGAAGAGGTTAATGAAATATCTAATAGTGTTCTAGTTCTATCCACTACTTTAACAGTGGGTTCATCCATATCAGAGGGAAGATCTTTTTTTACAGAGGTAATTATATCTTTTACTTTATCTGATTCATTGTATCTATCTTTTCCTTTTTTTAATTCTAATATAATAGAGAATTTACCAGGACTAATAACAGTAGTTATTGTATCAACACTATCAAGATTTTTTAGGTCATCTTCAATTTCATTTACAACCATTTTATCAAGAATGTCAACAGAAGCCCCTGTATAAGAGCCACTTATTGAAATCATTTCAAGTTCAAAGGTAGGAAAAATTTCTTTTGGAGTTTTATTATATGCCCATATTCCAATTGCAAAAATCATGAAAAAAAGAGTGTAGTTTATTCTTGAATTTTCTACAAAAAACTTTAAAATTTTTTCAAACATATTTTGCCTAAGTTTAGTATTTATATGAAATTATAGATAGTAATTATTAATTTTTGATTAATAATTACTAATATTATAAGTTTTTTTATCTACTTGCTGCGTGTAATCCTATCTCTTTTACTTTCTCTAAATCTTCATCTGATTTTACATTTTCTGCCATTACTTTTATATTTACTAAAGTACATAAATCTTGCATAGACTCAACAAAGGCATGTTTACCAGAATCACTAGATATACCATTTGTATAATCTCTTGCAAGTCTTATAAAGTCAAGATTTAAATCTTTTATACTCTCTAATGGTATAAATTTAGATTCAAATCTTTTTACAATAATTCTAGCATGATATTGATTTACAACTTTTGCAAAAACTTTAAAGTGTTCTATATCTTTTGCAACTCCATATGCTGTAATTGAGAATACTAATTTATTAGCAATTGAACTGTTGTTTTGTAGGGTAACTATTAGCCAATCAATAAAATTAGAATCAACAATAGAATCAAGAGATAGATTTATTGAAACATTATTGTCTATTTGATTTTCTTTGATATGTTTTATTACATTACTTACAACTGCTTTATCAAAATCTACTACTTTTTCATATTTTTCAGCAATAGAGATAAATGTTCCAATTGGTATTTGTTCTCCATTTTTATCATATGCAGAAGTAAAGGCTTCTTGCATGATAAGTTTTCCTTCATCTACTCCTGTTAGAATATGTTCACTATTGATAAATCTAACATTAAATTTTGAGTTATCTATAATATCAAATATTAATTCTCTCCAAGATTCCATATCCCTTGCTAAATCACTTGCATCTCTAATAACTGCTTCGTTTGGCCCAATTTGTTTTGCACTTTCTCTTGCTTCTATTGCAGCACTCAACATTTCAGGAATTGTTCCTATTTGGTTAAACATAGTTACACCAATATTTGAGATATTTGTTAAATTTGTTTCTTTTGAAAAAGTATCAAATTTTCCTTTGAGATATTGGCTTAAATTTTTGATTTCATCTTCAGAACAGTTTTTAGCGATTAAAGCAAATTCTGAACCAAAAAATCTAAAGGCTTTTATTTCAAAGTTAAATGATTCATTTGAGTCTTGTAATATATTTGCAAAGTCTTTGATAAATTTGTCAACTGCACTATTTGAGTTATTTTTAGCAAATTCAGCTAAAGATTCGATTTTTAAACTCATTATATAGCCATCAGTTTTAGAAATAAACATATTTTTCATATCTGTTTCAAATGTTTGTCTCATCTCTAATTTAGTAAGACCATCTTGAGAAATCTTTTTAGTAACATTTTCAATATTTGCATTAAGTTTTTTGATAATTCCTTCAATCTTACTAGACATATCATTCATAGCAATTGCTACATTTTTTATCTCAGTTGTTACAGGTAGTTTTTCTATTTTGCCAAATTTACCATGTGCAATATTTACTGCTAGTTTCTCTATATTTTTTAAAGGTTTTAAAATAAGTTGTAAAAATAAAACTAAAATAGCTAAAGATATAAAAAAGGCAATAAGAGAATAAATAATAGCTCCTCTTGCTTGTTCATATAGTTTTGCATAGGCATCACCTGCATTTGAACTAATATAAATAGTTGCAACATTTTTCCAACCATCACTGATTTCGCTAGATTTTTCTTGCATATTTAATTGAATTAGATTTATAAACCATTGTGGTACATAGTCAAATTTTTCTTCTCTATACTCTTTTACTAAAATTTTATTTAGATTTATTTGAGATTTGGCATTTACTAATTTATTATTAATTTTTATTTTAAATGAAACTTCAAAATTACCACCATCTTTATATTCTTCTGTTGGTGTAAAAATATATTTAGTATTTGTTTTAACATCATTAGCTACTACTTCATTATTGGAAACAGAATCAAGAGAGTCTAAAGCATTTTCAAAATAAGAGTCATTGGTGTCTTTTTCTATTTTCCCATATTTTGGGTCAATTCTTACATCGCTAATAGAGCTATATTTATTGATAGTAATATCTTCAATATTTTTGATTAAATCATCATTTGTAAATGAAATTTCAACATCTTCAAGTCTTATTTCTTTATAAAACCCTCTATTTGCAATCGCTTTTATAGTGCTTTCTATTTCAGGATCATGTTTATCACCAATAAGTGATTTAAGACTTAGCCCAAGTGCAGTTGCAGTATCTTGTGCTTTATTTGCTGATTCTATTTCTAAGTACTCTTTTGTATTATTGACACTAATAATAAAATTACCTACAAATATTGCAAAAAATATTACAGATATTATTAAATAAAGTTGTTTAGATAAAGACATATTTTTCCTTTGTTAAATTCTACTCATTAAATCTTTCCACGATTTTAGATTATTTTTCCCCATAAGTTGTGAAGTTTTACCTTTATTTTTCGCTTCCCATAATCCTTGGGCATTGAAACTATAAACTGGTTTTAAGTCTGGTCTTTTACTGGCTAATTTTAATATTTTATTTACATTATCTAAGACTACAGGTGTAGAGCTTGGTGTATGATAATATGTCAAAACCATGTGAGCTTGTTCATATTTTGTTCCCCTTTGAAGTAGCTTTACATAGGTTATTCGTAATTTATCTTCAGGAACACCTAGCTTTCTTAGGGTAAAGTATTTAGCAATTGCATAATCTTCACAATCTCCAGCTCCTGTACCCATAAATTCAAAAGGAGCTGCCCAATAGTCTTTTTTGCCCCAATGGCTTTGGTCTGTTTCATATTTTATTTTATTGAAAAAGTCATTTACATCTTTTAGCTTGTGTAGTATATCTTTTGATTTAGCATTTTCAACCATCTCATCCCAAACTAAAACTCTTATTTTTGCTTTTTCGCCATATTTTTGCGTAAATTTATCTAATTTTTCCTGAGAAATATTAAATGTCTTTACACTAAAGGCAAAGCTTATAAAAGTAATAATAAGAAGAAAAGAGATGATTAATTTTTTTCTCATATCATTTTAAAGTGCTTTTTAGCTCATCCTCACTTATTTTATCTTTATCATATTTTACTATTAAAAGATTTTCTGTATCATTTATATACCATTCATCAATTATATCACTATTTTCAAATTTTGAAAACTTTGATTTATCATAATCATCTAAATTTAAATAAGCAGTTTGTTTTTTCAGTGGATTTGGAAGTGTAAAAATCATAATTGCCCAAGCAATACAAATAGCTGCTATTGCTATTACTATATCAAAAAGATTTACTTTTTCAAAAAATACTCCACCTAATAAACCACCAATAAAAGTTCCAAAATAACCATAAGAGTTAAATACACCTAAGACAAAACCTCTTTGGTGTACTTTTGCATACTTTGAAGCAAGTGATTGCATAATTGGTTCATGTATATTAAATCCAATGAAAAATAGAACTACACCAATTGCAAAAACAGTAGCACTAGATGATGTTCCAATTACTAAGTATGAAATAGCAAAGAAAAAGATTCCAGCAATAAGTACTTCTTTAAATTTTCCTTTTTTTTCAGCTAATATTGCAGCAGGTGCCATGGCAAGTACTCCAAATATTGTAGCTGGCATGTATACTTTCCATAAATCTGACATTGACCATTCAAAGTGTTTTAGTAAAATCATTGGAATAATCATAAAAGCAAAAGTCATAAAACCTTTTTGTAAAAAGTTTGTAAGATTCATCTTTAATAAGTTTTTATTAAATAATACAGATGTTACAGCACCTTTTTTATTATAAGTGTGAGTTATCTTTGGAGGATTTGGAACAGCTTTTATTAAAACAAAAATTGAAGCAAAAGCAATAACAGCAGTAATAATAAATAAAGACTGAACTCCTAACCATGAACCAAGTGTTGGTCCTAAAATCATAGCAGCAGCAAATGCCATAGCAATACTTCCACCCATCAAAGCCATGGCTTTAGGTCGTTGTTCCTCTTTTACTAGGTCACTAATAGTTGCAGTTACAACTGCTCCAATAGCTCCTGCACCTTGCATCAATCTTCCAAGTAATAAAGTCAAAATATCATTTGAAACAGAACAAATTATTGATCCTAAACCAAATAAAATAAGTCCTACAATAATAGTACCTTTTCTACCAAGCTTATCACTCATAATTCCAAAAGGAACTTGAAAAATCATTTGAGTTAGAGCATATCCCCCAACTATAATTCCAACAATAGTAGTTGTTGCACCTTGTAAGTTCATTGCATAAACAGAGATAACTGGTAATACAATAAATAGCCCGAAAAATCTTAGTGAAATAATAACACTTAATGGCATAATAGATTTAATCATTTATAATCCTGAAGTTTGATAAAATAAGAAAAAATTATATACTAAATATATTAATATAACATAAATAAGGAAAGCAATGAAAATAGTTTTAGCTACATCAAACAAAGGAAAAATAGGGGAGTTTAAAAAACTTCTTCCAAATGAAGAGGTATATACCTTTAAAGAGCTAATTGGAGATATGGAAATAATTGAAGATGCCAATAGTTTTAAAGGTAATGCGATAATCAAAGCAAAAGCAATATATGATAAATTAAATAGCCAAGAATATATTGTAATCTCTGATGATAGTGGAATCACAGTTCCTGCAATTAATAATGAACCTGGAATTTATTCAGCTCGTTACGCAGGTGAGGGTGCTAGTGATAAAGAAAATAATGCAAAATTAATCTTAAAATTAGTAGAAAAGAACTTACAAATAACACCAGCTTATTATACAGCTTGTATATGTATTATCTATAAAGGTGAAGTTTCAACCGTACATGGTTGGATGTATGGTAATGTGATTCCAAAAGAGATAGGGACTGAAGGCTTTGGATATGATCCTATGTTTATTCCAAAAGGTTATGATAGAACTTTAGGTGAATTAACTCATGAGGAAAAAAATGAATTTTCACATAGAAGTAAAGCTTTAAAATTAGCAAAAAAAGTTTTAGAGGTGATTTTATAACTCTTTTATTAGTTGTTTATGTAGATTTATTTCATTGTTTAATGTTTTTGCATTTACAAAAATATCAATAGTGACACTTTGAGGAAGAGTACTTAAACACCCTTTTTCAAATGTTACAATTGCATTTAACTTATAAATATCATCATCAAAAGATAAGTTTTCTATGCAATTAGACTTCAAATCTAGTGTATTTATATAATTTTTAAAAAAGTCCATATGCAGTTTTGCTTGAGTTTGTAAGTATGAATTTGTAAGATTAGAAATAGATAATGACTTTGTTTGAAGAATAAGTATTGCAAAAAATGAGAATATTGATATTAGGATTAAAGTAATAAGTAGTGAAAAAGATTTTTTCATTTTGTAATAACTACTTCTTGGCAAATTCTATTTTCTAAACAGATATTTATTGAGGCATATTTATTGTTTATAGTTAATTCATACTTATTTACATCTTTTAAAAGTAAAGAATCATCATAATAAAGATTTTTATTTTGGTATTTTAGTTTACCAAATCCTAAGTTTTTTTCTAAAAAAAGTTTAAAATTTAGAAGTTCAAGTTTCGTTTTTTCATCTTGAAAAGTTTGTTCATTTTTTACAAAAATCTCTTTATAAAAATATATTGAATAAATAGAAATAAGAGAAACTATAAAAATGCAAACAATAAGTTCTATAAGTGAAAATGCTTTTTTATTTGATAAGTTCATATTTTGATAACTTTATTTCATTTGTACTTGAAGTGATTTTTTTAACTAATAACTTTTTTTCTACGCTATTTTCTAAGATGGTAATCTCTTTTTGGGAAGTTTTCATATTAGAATAGTCTGATTTTTTAAGTTTATTTGAGATGTTATTTAGGCTTTGGAATTTTTTATTTGCATTATTATCGTAACTTAATTTAAAAAATATAGTTACGATAATAGATACAACTATCAAAGAAACAATTGTTTCTAAAAAAATAAAACTATTTTTTAGAGATTTCAACGGCTTTTTCGTGAGCTGCTTCAATTGCTTTAATCATGGCATCTCTTACACCTTTTTCTTCTAAGGCTGCAACTCCTGCGATTGTTGTTCCTCCAGGACTAGTAACTGAGTCTTTTAAAACAGCAGGATGATTTTTTTCTAATAAACCAGCAACTCCTTCAAAAAGTCCTTGTACTAAGTATGTACTAAATTCTCGTTCTAAACCTGCTTTTACAGCACCATCAGCAATACCTTCTGCAACTAAAGCTAAAAATGCAGGACCACTTCCTGCAACTGCTGTTGCAATATCTAATTGTGCTTCTGTATTTACCCATAAAGTTTTACCAATAGAATTAAACAATTCAATTGCTATATTTTTTGATTCTCTATCCCCTGTAATTGTAGTCATAGATTTTTTAATTGATGCTGCAACATTTGGCATTACTCTAATGTAAGTTTTTGATAAGATGTGTTTTTTTAGACTCTCAATCTTTGTACCAGCTAAAATTGAGATAAATAGGTTCGCTTTTCCTTCAAGTCTTACTGCTACGCTTTGTAAGGCATAAGGTTTAACACAAAAAATTATATTTTTATTTGTAATATCTTCAATATCATCTAAAACTTTTACTTCAACTTCGGGTATAACTTCTTTTAATTTTGCTAATTTTGCTTCATCTCTTCCTAAAATTTCAACTTCATGGCTTTCGACTAAACCTTTTGCTAAGGCTCTTGCCATCATTCCATTTCCAATTAATGTAATTTTCATATTCTACCTTAATATTGTTTTTTAGATTATATCAAATATTTCCTAAGCTTGGATTAGTTAAAATACTTCTTTTTACAAAAGGATATTAATAATGATTGGTTTAAACACAGTAGTAAAGAAGAGTTTAAGTTTAGTAATTATTGCAGGATTTACAATGACTCTTATATCTTGTTCATCAAAAAAAGGACCAAAAGAGTATGGACAGCCTGCCATTTACTGGTACAATAAAATTGCTGATGATATAGCAACTAGTGATTTAGAAGAAGCAGATGATGCTTATATTTCTTTGGAGAGTGAACATAAAAATTCACCTTTACTAGCAACTGCCTTACAAATACTTGTAAATGCACATATAGAAGAGGAAGAATATGAGTTAGCAAATTTTTATATTGATGAATATACTAAAAGATTTGGAGTTAGTAAAAGTATTGATTATTTTAGATATTTAAAAATAAAAGCAAACTTTTTGTCTTTTTCTTCTGAGTTTAGAGAACAAAACTTAATTACTCAAACACAAAATGAGATAAATGAGTTTATGGTAAAGTTCCCAAATTCACCTTATATGCCCCTTGTAGGAACAATAAATGCAAGATTAGCCATGGCTAAAGCTTCATTTGATCAAGAAATTGCAGATTTATACAAAAGAGTAGATAAACCAAAAGCTGCAAAATTTTACGAAGAAAAAGTAAGTAAAAATTGGGTCGACCCAAAAGAGATAAAAGAAGTAAATGTACCATGGTATAGAGCAATATTCGAATAGTACAAAAATATTTTAGGAGTTAATTTTAATGGATTTAACAAATTATGATGAGTTTCCACAGGAATTACCATTAATTATTGAAGATGAGGTATTTTTATACCCATTTATGATTGCACCACTTTTTTTAAATAATAAAACAAATATTAGTGCAGTTGAAAAAGCGATAAATGAAAATAAGTTAGTAATAGTTGCTGTCAGTAAAGATGGGCAAGAGAGTCAAGAAAGAGCTGATGGTCAATTTTATGATGTTGGTGTAATAGGTAACATTATGAGAAAAGTATCTTTACCAGATGGTAAGATAAAAGTACTTTTTCAAGGTTTAGCAAAAGGAAGAATAAGTGAATTTAAACTTGATAACCCAGATGTTTGCCAAGTAGAACTAATCGAGACAAAACCATATTCACTAGAAAGTGTTACTTCTATATTAAATATTCTTAGAGAAAATGTAGGTAAATTATCAAAAATAAATACTAAGTTTCCAGTTGATTTGATAAAAACTATTGATGAAAATAATGATGCAGTTAGAATTGCAGATTTAATTTCTTCTGTTTTAAAAGTGACTAAAGCACAATCATATAAACTTTTTTCTCAAACAGACATTGAAGCTAGATTAGTAGCTATCATAGAAATAATACAAAAAGAGATAGAAAATTTCAAAATTCAAAAAGATATTACTCAAAAAGTAAATTCAAAAATTGAAAAGACACACAAGGATTATTTTCTAAAAGAGCAAATAAAAGCAATACAACAAGAACTTGGAACTGGAAATAAAAAAGATGAAGAGGTAAAATCTTATTCAAAAAGATTAAAAAAGCTTAAACCTTTTATGGGAAAAGATGCTTTCAAAGAGACAAAAAAACAAATTGAAAAGCTTTCTCGTATGCATCAAGATTCACCAGATGCTTCACTTTTACAAACATATGTAGAGCAAGTTTTAGATATACCATTTGGGCAATATTCAGATGAATTGATATCTGTAGATGCAGTTGAAAAACAGTTAAATAAAGATCACTACTCACTAGAAAAAGCAAAAGAGAGAATCTCTGAGTATTTTGCAGTAAAACAACTTTTAGAGCAAAGAGGAGTTGAAAATGCAAAATCAAGAGGAACAGTACTTTGTTTTGTGGGACCTCCAGGTGTTGGTAAAACTTCTTTAGCAAACTCTATTTCAAAAGCATTAAAAAGACCACTTGTAAGAGTTGCTTTAGGTGGGATGGAAGATGTAAATGAACTAAGAGGACATAGAAGAACTTATGTTGGAGCAATGCCAGGAAGACTTGTAAAAGGTTTGGTTGATGCTAAAAAAATGAATCCTGTAATGGTTCTTGATGAAATAGATAAATTAGGGGCAAATAATAGAGGTGATCCAACAGCTGTTATGCTTGAAGTTTTGGACCCTGAGCAAAATAATGAATTTAGAGATTTATATCTAAACTTTGCAATAGATTTATCACAAGTTATATTTGTATCAACTGCAAATGATGCTAGAAGAATACCAGCAGCACTTAGAGATAGAATGGAGTTTATTGAAATATCTTCATATACTCCAAATGAAAAATATCATATCGCAAAAGATTATTTGATACCTCAAGAGTTAGAAAAGCATGGTCTTAAAAAGACTGAAATAAGTATGAGTCAAACAACTGTTGAGATGATTATTTCAAAATATACAAGAGAAGCAGGGGTTAGAAATCTTAGACGAGTATTTTCTAAATTATTTAGAAAAGCTGCTAAGAAAATATTATCTAAAGAAGAATCGAAAGTTTTAATTAATACTAAAAATTTAAAAGAGTTCTTAGATAATCCTATTTTTGAAATAGACCCAGCAGATAAAAAGAATATGATAGGTGTTGCTAATGGTTTAGCTTGGACAGCTGTTGGTGGAGATGTTTTAAAAATCGAAGCTATAAAACTAAAAGGTAAAGGCAGCTTAGTTGTTACTGGAAATCTAGGTGATGTAATGAAAGAGTCATCAAGGATTTCATACTCTGTTGTAAAAGTTTTAATTGATGAAGGGAAACTAAAAATTGATTTAAATAGTATTCCTAAATCTTTAAAAGAAAAAGATGAAAAAACAGTTTTAGAAGCAAGTGAAATTTATAAAAGATATGATATTCACTTACATATTCCAGAAGGTGCAACTCCAAAAGATGGACCAAGTGCTGGTATTACCATGGCTTTAACTATTGCTTCTATTTTAAGTAATAAAGAAATCAAATCTGATCTTTGTATGACAGGTGAACTAACACTTACTGGAAAAGTTTTACCAATAGGTGGATTAAAAGAAAAACTAATCGCAGCTTTTAAAGCTAAAATGACAAAAGCTTTAATCCCTAGAAAAAATTATGAAAGAGACTTGGAAGATATTCCTGAAGAAGTTAAAAAAGCTCTAGAAATAAAACCAGTAGATAAAATTGAAGATGTACTAAAAGAGGGTTTGATTTAATTTTATGAGCGCAAGTCAAAGAAGAGTAAGCCAAACAGTAAATAACTTTTTTACTTTGGTTTCTATTATAATACTTGCGGTTGTAATTACTCTTTATTCAAAATTTGGACCAAAAGTGAAAAAAGAAGATAGAGTTAACTCTAACTTACAATGTCAAAAAGAGACTTTCACTTTTGATTCTATTACAAGACCTGAACTCTTAAAAGATGCAAACTATTATTTAAAAAATGGTTTGTATGTTTTAAGTGGAGGTTTTACAAAACCTCGATTTGGAAAGTTTTATTTAAAAGATAAAATCTCTATAGATGAAGCAGATAATTTTTTTAAAACTTCAATTTCTTTTCCTCAAAGAGAAAATCCAGTAAAATACTTAAAAATAAAATATGAAATTATAGAAAATGATAAAAATGACCCTAGAAAAAAAGATGAAAAAAGTAAATCTTTTGCTGGAACTATATTAAGCTCTTTTAGAATAAATGGAAAAGAGGTTTTTATGATGGAAACAAACTTTTTACATTATGATAAAAATGAGATTAAAAATAGAATAGAATGTACAATAAAGGCTTTTAAACACAATGCAAAATGAAAAACTAATAACTGTCACAAATATAATTATTTTTATTACGGTTTTAATGTACATTATTCAAATAAATATGCCTAATGGTTCTTTATATTTAGGACTAAACATGTTCTTTCTTGAGGGACTTTGGTATCAACCTTTATCTACAATGTTTGCCCATGGTGGAGTAGGGCATATACTGATGAATATGTTTGTGCTTTTTCAATTTGGAAATATGATAGAAAAATATAGAGGTGTAAAAGCCTTATTAGTTCTTTATTTCATAGGTGGAGTTATAACTTCATTATTGAGTTTTTATTTTATGCAAGCAATTGGTATGAATAATAACTTAGTAGGTGCTTCAGGAGCAATTTGTGTGCTTTTAGGCTATGTTGCACTTATTGATACCTATCAAAGAAAAGGTATCATTACTTGGATTTTAATAATATCTGTTGCACCTGTTTTAATAGGTCTTCCAGTAGCTTGGTATGCTCATCTTATTGGTTTGGCTGTTGGTTTTGTTATGGGTAAATTTTTCAAATAAATTAATTTACAAAATAAGTAACTATACTCATAACAGCTATTACGAAAAAAATACCAATAAAAATCTCTTTTAATTTAATAGTAGGGTTTAAAATCCCACAATAGGGACATTGTCTTAATTTAGGTTCTATTTGGCTTTTACAGTTTCTACAAGGTTCTATTTTTTATCCTTTAAAATTGAAAATATACAGCAATATTTTTTTAAAGTCAAATATTACATTATGCCATTTTATATCAAATTGTAATAAAATATTGTATAATAGCTCTATGATTATACACCTAGATATCGATTCATTTTTTGTATCTGCCCATAGAACACTAGACAGTGCACTATTAGGCAAAGCAGTTGCTGTTGGAGGAAGAAGTAATACATCAATATTTGATAATAAATCAAATGATAAAAAAGTACTAAGTGAAAGTAATGGTGCTTTTGTTAGTTCTATTTTAACTAAAAATAGTAAAACTTCTAAAGAGTACTACAAAGACCAAAATGGACGAATAAGAGGAATAATCACAACATCTTCTTATGAAGCTAGAAAACATGGTGTAAAAACTGCTATGAGTGTAAATGAAGCTTTAATGCTTTGTCCTCACTTGATAATGATTCCACCTGATTATTCTTTGTACCATGATTTATCCCAAAAACTTAATAAATATTTGTATACAAAAACACCCCATGTGGAACAATCTAGTATTGATGAATTTTATATAGATTTAAGTGGATATATTGAAGATAGTGATATAGAAAACTTTGCAAAAGAGTTAAAGAATGAAGTATTTGAAAAGTTTAAATTACCAATATCTATTGGGATTGCAAACACAAAATACATAGCAAAACTTGCAACAAATGGTGCAAAACCAGATGGTATAAAAATAGTACAACAAGATGAAGTATATGATTTTATAAAAGATAAAGCAATCTCCGAATTCCCAGGTATAGGAAAAGGTACTGAAAAAAAATTATTGGCACATGGAATTAGAAGATTAGGTCAAATAAGAGATAAAAAAGCTCTTTTTTATTCCTGGAAAAAATCTGGAATACAACTTTTTAATAGAGTATTAGGATTAGATAAAGAAAAGACTCAAACAAGAACTTCTAAAAAATCAATAGGAATAGGACGAACTTTTGATCCCATACTAGATAGATCTGAGATAAATAGAAGACTTGTAATCTTATGTAGATATCTTAGTTTTTTAGTATTTAAAGAAAAAGTTACTCCTCAAACATTTTTTTTACAAATAAGTTATGACTATAAAAGTAAAACAAAAGATTATATAAATACAAATAGACTTTTTAATGAAACATACTTTAAAAACTCAATTTTGCAGCTTTTTAAAGATATTGATATTCATCCAACCCATCATATTGTCCAATTAAATCTATCTGTATCAAATTTTACTGAAAATAAGAATCATAGTTTTGATCTTTTTGAATATGAAAATGACAAAAAAAATTTGGAGTTAGCAAATAAAATAAATAAGCTAAGA
>TARA_R110002033_G_scaffold27469_4_pt1 | contig 18519 bp, 22 predicted proteins | sample TARA_R110002033 | Tara Oceans TARA_R110002033 (sample SAMEA4397051) | marine metagenome | biome: Polar Biome; feature: [SRF] surface water layer (ENVO:00010504); material: water (ENVO:00002006), including particulate matter (ENVO:01000060) such as... | depth 5 m
ATATTTGCCTAAAGAAAGTCAAATCTATTGATTTATAATTGATTACATTTTCATTGGTATATTTTGATTCCATTTAAAACCAAACGAATTCAATAAATGTTGTACCTATGTTGTACCCAAAAACCCTAGGAATTACGTATCTTTAAAGTGTATTTTAAATAAAATGTTGTACCTGATTTGACTTTCGCAAGAAAACAGGTCAACAATGTCTGCAAACGCAAAAATAGTTCTTCGTAAAAAGCCCAATGTTAATGGGCTTTATCCGCTTGCCATTAGAATTACCAAAAACCGCCGCTCCACTTTCAAGCATATTGGCCATTATATTGATATTGAGGATTGGGACGAAAAAAAGCTTGAAGTCAAAAGATCACATCCAAACGCAGACATCCTTAACAACCTTTTATCCACCAAGTTATCTGAAGTCCGAAAAGGTTTAATTACACTTCAAACCGAAGACAAAGATGCATCTGCTAGACAAATTAAAACAGAAATATACAAACCAACTTCTAGTTTGACTTTTTTTGATTATGCCGATGAACATCTTCAAGCTCTGGAGGCTGAAAAGAAAATTAATCGACATTCCGCTGATTCTGCTTGGATTGGATATATAGTAAAGTTTAGTAAATCAAGGCAGCTCACCTTCCAGGAAATTGACGACCGATTTTTGAGAAAATTTAAAATTTATCTGAAAGGCCCAACTGCACTTTCCGAAACTTCAGCCATGAATGTAATGGTGCTTATTCGTCTATTGTTTAATCGTGCAATTAAAGATAAAGTAATAAGCAAAGAACTGTATCCCTTCGGAATTGGAAAATTTAAAATCAAATTTCCAGAAACGGTCAAGATTGGATTGAACCAGCAGGAAATAAAGAAACTAGAAAGTATTGATAATCTTTCCGATGTGGAAAGACATTCCTTAAATGTATGGCTTTACAGCTTTTACTTTGCAGGGATGCGTGTTTCCGATGTCCTGTTTACCCGCTGGTCACAAATATACGATGGCCGTTTACATTATAGAATGGGTAAGAATTCCAAATTATTGTCTTTAAATATACCCGATAAGGTTGCGAAAATTTTAGAGGAGTATGTATTTGAAAAATCGGGTGATGATGATTTTATTTTTCCAGAAATGCGAAAAGCTGACCTTAAGAACGCTAAAGATATTTATAACAAGACAAAAACTGCCACGAAAAGGCTAAATGACAATTTAAAGTCCATCATGAAAAAAGCAGGAATCAATAAGAAAGTCACTATGCATATTGCTCGACACTCTTTCGGAAATATTGCCGGAGATTCCATTCATCCGTTAATGCTACAAAAACTATATCGCCACAGTGACCTAAAAACTACCATAAATTACCAAGCCAATTTTATTCATAAAGAGGCTGATGAAGCCCTAAATAGGGTTCTCAACTTCTAATAAAATAAAGTCCTTTAATACAACATAAATTATTATTTTAAAATGAAACTATCACTTATAAAAACCAAAATCCATAATATTCAAGGAAATCGAGTAATGTTGGATTTTGACCTCGCGGCACTTTACGATGTAGAAACCAGAGTACTCAAGCAAGCAGTTAGACGAAACCTTAAAAGATTTCCTGAAGATTTTATGTTTCAACTTTCAAAAGAAGAATGGAATGAGGTTATCACAAATTGTGATAACCTTCCAGAGAATATCAAATTTAGCCCTGCCACTCCTTTCGCGTTCACCGAACAAGGTGTAGCAATGCTTTCCAGTGTTCTCAATAGTGATAAAGCCATAGATGTAAATATATCGATTATGAGAGCATTTGTGGCGTTACGACAACATCTTACCGATTACACTAATCTTAAGGATCATATTGCCGAACTTGAAAAGGAAATGAACATCAAATTTAAAGATATTCAACAGGTATTAAACTATTTATTGCAAAAGGACAAAGTACAAATTGAACATCAGGACAGGGAACGGATTGGATATAAGCGAAAACCTTAATTAATTAATATAAAGAACTTCTCTAACCTCTCTGAACTTATCACATAAAATGTAATAGTTAAGACTTAATCTGACAATCTTAATAACTTAGTTTAACCCATAAATTAGATTTGTCAGATGAGTACAGAAGAAAAGATCATCAAACCAAAGTTGGGACTGCTTGAACTTGCCAAGCAGTTGGGCAATGTATCCCAAGCCTGTAAGGTGATGGGATATAGCCGGGATAGTTTCTACAGGTTCAAAGAACTTTATGAACAGGGAGGAGAGTTGGCCCTTCAGGAAATTTCGAGAAAGAAGCCGATTCTAAAGAACCGTATCGGCGAAGAAATCGAGAAGGCCGTTGTGGCTATGGCCACCGAACTCCCCGCCTATGGACAGTTACGTGTTTCCAATGAACTGAAGAAGCGGGGAACGTTCATATCTCCCGGTGGCGTACGGAGTGTTTGGTTGCGCCATGACCTGGAGACCTTTAAAAAGCGGTTGAAGGCCTTGGAGGCCAAATCCGCACAGGACGGTTTTGTTTTGACCGAGGCCCAGTTACAGGCCTTGGAACGTGCAAAGGAGGAAAAACAGGCCCATGGCGAGATAGAGACCCACCACCCGGGTTATCTGGGCGCACAGGACACCTATTACGTTGGTTCCGTCAAAGGTATTGGCCGTATCTATGCACAGACCTTTATCGATACCTATTGTAAAGTGGCATTTGTAAAGCTCTACGACCGAAAGAACGCTATTACGGCCGCCGATTTGCTCAATGACAGGGTAATCCCCTTTTTTCAGCAGAAAGGGCTTCCCTTGCTGCGCATATTGACCGACAGGGGAACCGAGTACTGTGGAAAACGGGAGCACCACGAATATCAGCTTTACCTGACCATTGAGGACATCGACCATACCAGGACCAAGGCAAAGAGCCCGCAGACCAACGGTATCTGTGAACGTTTCCACAAGACCATGCAGAACGAGTTTTTCTTTGTCGCATTCAGAAAGAAGGTGTACAGATCCATCGAAGAGCTTCAGGACGACCTTGACCAATGGATCGGATGGTACAATACCGAAAGGACACATACTGGAAAACACTGCTACGGAAAGACCCCTTTGCAGACTTTCGAGGATTCCATACTTTTAGCAAAAGAAAAGCTCATCGATCACAATGAGCTTAAAGGTTCTTTTCAAGTGTCGGATTAACCACAACTGTCAGGTTAAGTAGTGGCTAGTACACATAAAAGCTGTTTTTTCTTCATATAAATAATCTCCACATCCAGCCTCTTTAATCAGGTTTATCCAGCGTTTTTCTCTTGTCCAATATTTATCTCCAGGTTGGACATAAGCTAAAATGGCGAAGTCGTACCAGTCATTAGCCTGTACTTTCATTTGACTAATTTCTAGAGTTTTAAAGAAGTAATCCAATGTCTTTACAAGCAATTCGGCATTGCCCATTTCAAAATCGTCTAGATTACATTTCCCCTTGGTTGACTTTTCTACGCAAAAGTTTAAAAACCCACCTGTTATTTGATAAGTATCAAGTTTCTTGTGTGCTTTTTTACTTGTTATTCGTTCGCGGATTTTTTCGGCTTCTTCATTGAAAAGGTCACTCACTTCAGTCAAATTCTTACGCATTTCTTCGATTTGATCACGAAATTCATCTTTTTTATCCGGGTCAATAGAATGTCCTTTTGCAAATTTTGAAGTAAAATTTAGCCAATGACCAATTTCTTTTTCGACATCATAGTAATATTCCTGATGTAGTTTAGCAAGATGGATAAAAGGCGGTTCATAAATAACGTTTTCTTTGAATTTAAAAAGCATTCTTATGGCACCCCTAGATAAATCTTCTTTGTCAATTAAATTTTCTGATTTTGAAAGCTCGTGTATATTGGGAAACGTAGGACAAATAGGTTCAGATTTCACCAACTTGTAAAGGTCTTCTTCTTGACCTAGTCCATACCAAATATTAGCGTCAGCTATTATTTTCATTTGTTCCTATAGGTTTTAGTTGTTGATAGAACTGTTGGATAAATCCATTTTTATCAATTCGTAGAATAAATTCATCTCCATTAAAAAGAATTGGATTTTTATAATCTCTTCTATAGTCTCTCATCGATTCTTTTCTTTCCAATTGATGATGTACGCTATTTTCTAAAAAAAAGTCTTGGATATCTTGTTGTTCAAATTTGATTAAGGTTTTTAGCAAAGTCCATATCTCGTCTGACTTATATTCAAAAAAACTTCTTTGTTTAAATTGTCCATCTGCAAACTTGGTTTCTTCTACGTGCTTAACAAAAATGTGGATAAGTCTTTCGTAGGGTAATACAATAGGAATAAACCAATCCATTAATGTGATATCTCTAAACTCCCTAGTTAATTTGAGCAACGTCCGATAAAACTCGGAATTATAATGTCCTATTGAATTTAGTATTTTACCATTCAGGTTAGTTCGGGCAATTTCTTTCTTGATAATTTTTTTCCGTTCTGTAACCATTTTTCGCCTTTCCGATAAGTGAAATTCAAAATCCCCTTTAGTAACTTTTTCATCATTAAGTAATTGTAAAGTGATTAGCTCAAACCTCACTTTAGATTTAATTTCTTGTGTATCGACCCATTTTTTTGGAAGCTTTTCTCTTCCGTAATGCCTTATTATAAGTGCACAATATGTATAAAAATCGTGCAAAGGAAAACTGTAACCTTCTTCAATTATTCTGTTGTATCGCCAAAGTAAAATCCGCTCATTCGCTACAGGTTCATAACTTGTTTCAATTCGGATTAGATTTGGCACTTTTTTTTTCAAATGTTATGGGATAATTGGATAAACGTATTACGTCTATTTTCATTACATATATTTTACAGGTGTAACAAATATACTTTTTTATCCTAAAATGAAATCAAGATGAGATTTTCAAATCCTAATTTCTAAAATTACCTTCCGGCTCCCATTCAGTTCCTTTAGCTCCAACATCAACTTTTCATTATCCCCTAAAACAAACTTGGGCAGTACATATATAAAGCGTTGGGTCTCCCCATCGGTAGTGCAATGGAGCATATTAAGTTTGTAAATCACTTTTTGTCGTAATCTTTGATAAGAAGCTTTTCGCTTTTTGTTTCCATTGGTTCTATAAACATTGAGATAATCGATTTCAAAATCGATTCCGGATTTGTTTTTTACCTCCAAAACCAAATACACTTCAGAAGCATCATAGAACATTTTTTGCAATTGCATTTTGATGCCCTTCTTGCGTTTTGTGGCCAGGTTTTCAAATCTAGATTTCAATAGATAGTCTCCCATTTTTTGAAAATGTGCAATCCTATTTGCATATTTGTCTTGCGATCCGGCAACTGAATCCCTTTCGACCCTTTTAGGAAGCTCGCTGCCGATGCTTTCATTTTCACTGATGAAATAATTCAGTTCAGGGAGCTTTTCGGAATACTTCAGGATATAAGAGTAAACATTTCCATCATTGGTCACTGTGAGCAGATTGCTTTCCGTTCCAGGCTTTGCCTGTAGCAATCCAAAATACTGCTCTTTTTCACGGTTATAGGTAAACACAAAATGGGAAGCTCCCGTAATACCCTGCCGTATGGGATTGGGGAAAAACAGGGCAACGTTTTTCTCGTCGTTGGCATAAATAGTGTCTAGCGGTTGTTGTGCCGATACGGACATTGAAATGGTCAGTATGATAAAGATCATTATTGTTTTCATAAGCGTAAGTTTTTAATTGCCTCTTAGAGGCCTTAATATGAGTTTGTAGTTATCGGTTATGGTCACCTTTACGTTCCGATGGTTGCGCTGGAATATTCTTTTGAACCCGTTTACCTGTGGAACTCCTGCTATATTGATATCATCCACCATATCCCCAACGACCTCGTTGGTCATTTCAGCCCGAATGCTGTTCTCCACATAAATCCCCTCGCTACCATCCTGAAAGTCATGGGCAGTTAATTTTACCGGATCATGGTCTATATTTTCAATGGCAATTATTGTCCGATTGGGTTTAAAACGGACAAACCCATAGATGGGTGTATCCTTTGGAATTCGCTTTCCATAAATAGTGGCATCCCGTAGCAAACGCATCTGCAACCGATAATTGGCTTTTACGGTCTGTGTGCCGTCCACACGGACATATATAAAAGTGTCCGTGTTTTGTGAATTCAAATTTTCGTTTTCTACAGGATGCGAGGCAAAAAAGAGCTGATGTTCCAGCGCCCGTTCTTTGACCTCTATTTCCATTTCCTTTGCCTCAATGTTGGTTGTTGTGTCCTTTGTCACTCCTTTGGTTGATTTTGAAGGCTGGTATCTGGGGGTTAGATTTTCATAGGTCTGTTCGGAATACCGGATCTGCCCCTGTTGGTAGATACTGTCCACAATCCGCATTTTCTTCTTGTCCAACAGATCTGGGTCATATACGCCCGTAGAGTCCAACAGGCGCTCGTCATAGATACTCGGTGCATTGGTCTCCCGGACTTCCTTTAGATCGTTCAGGGCATCCAATTTGGAATCGTATTCTTTTTGGCCACCCTCAAGTTTCGGTACTGGAACCTGGTTGTTCTCTATGGTCGGTTCTTCTTCCTCTCCCAATACCAACATCGCATAGCCCCCTATAAACAGGAAGATGCAAATCAGCACAGCCGAAAAAATGAGTTTATTCTTTTCTATCTTCATCTTGATATGTTTTTAATTTATTGTCCATTATGGACTTTACGTAAGGTGCTCTCAAAAAAATCGGTGATGAGAAGACCATGGGTGTTTTTTGGAAAATTCCTATCAACGTGAATGAGGTATCCCGTTGTGACAAGCTCATAAGTATCTGTCACTGAACCCCTATTGATTTCAAATAAGGTTCTGGTTTCGAACTTATAGGGATCGTTTTGAATATCAATTTTTGATTCGATTTTCAATACCTTTTGCACCAGCGAGTATTGTAGCAACCGGTTATAGACCCCATCAGCCTTTTTTTGGCGGTACAGGGCATCCACGGAACTATTGCCCAGCCATAGGGCTTTTTCCAAATTTTTCTCATAATTGCTGGCATCTATGTTATAGAAATAGCTGTGGAACAGTTCCAAATGTGCCAAGGCCTCTACCTTTAGGTTTTCCCGTTGGGAAACCAGTTTCAGGGGAATAACGCTACCATCGGTATTGACCACAAAGGCATTGTTGACCGTTTCCTTATGGAGCTTTACGACCATCAGGACGGAAACGGTACACGTAAGTGTTGCCCCGATGATGACCGCTAAAACGATAAAACGATTGGTTCTGAGGACATCGTAAATATTTTTATAGGGTATTTTCATTTTTCTTTATGATTTTTATGATAAATGCACCTTAGGTGCCGTCTTAACCAGCAGCAAATAGCTTGAACACAAAGGAGGTGGCCCTGCGGTAGAGCTTGAACTTCAGGAACACGATAAACCCGATAGAGGCACATTCTATGAGCGGGGCAAAGAACTCACCGCCCCAATCCGTACCAAAAAGGTCGCCCCAAAAGTTGGTGTTGATTTCAGTATAGAGCGTATTGATAAACACATTGACCAAAAAGAAGGCCGGCACCAACATATACACCCCGGCATAGAGCTTAAAAAAATTATAGGCCAGCTCTCGGAATTTTTCAAAAACGGCAAGACTGATGACCAAAGGGAAAAATGCCTGCATGATCCCCAGCAGAAAAAACCGTTCTGCCAAGAACAACGGATAGATGAACAGGTCTATCATCCATAAAATCACACCAACGATAAAAGCAAGCATTTTTAAACCATAAAGAGGCGTTACCAAAGCTTCGTACAATATGGCCATCGCTTTTTTGGCGGCCTCCAGGGCACCCACATCCTGTTCAAGATCCACATCCTGCAACTGCAACGGGAGGAGTGCCGGGGCCGTGTCTCGGTATTGGCTCTCAATAGCCACCAGTATACCATCAAAGACAGCCAATACCTGTGTTGAAAAAATGACCAGAATGACAATGGCAAAGTTCTTGGCCAGTTCTACAGGGGTCAATCCCCAACTATGCCCATCTGTGGAAGCAATGCCCTCGTTATATTTTTTAAGTATATTGATCAGAAAAAAGAGCACGGCCAATGTCTTCATCCCTGTAATGGTATACTGGGAAAAATCACTGTTCTTTATGGTCTGAAAGACCGTATCCACATATTCCAATCCTATCCCTAAAAACATGGCCTATCAATAATCGGTTTGACGGTTGTTGATCTGGTCCTGCATTTTCCGGAAGGAAATAATCTCCTTGTACCTCCGGGTTCTGGATTCTGCTTCCGCCACCATTTCATTGGATCGGGTCTCGTAATCCTTGAGCACGGCCGCGCGTTCAGCGTCGGTCATTTCCAAGTAATCGCTGGTCAATATCTTGTTGACGTAATCCACGCTCTCCATGGAACGTTCAATGACCTCCTCAAAGGATCCCGTGACCCGATTGATTTCCTCGGGCTTGATATAAGGGGAGTTCAAAATATCCTGAAGGTCGTTCTGTACCATATTGAACAGCTGTTGGTTGTTCTGAATCAATTGCTGCACGGCATTGAGCTGTTGGATGACATTGCTCACCTGTTCGATACGTTCTTTTTGTCTTTTAAGAAACTCAACGGTCTTTAACAGGTTTGAGGTCTGTTTGGCGGACTCTATGAGCTGCTTTGCCAGACTGATAAAGTTGGTGTTGTCATACACCGGCATCCCCTGCGCCGTAGCACGACCAGGCAGACAAAAGGTAAATGACAGTGCAAATACTAATGTGATCGTTTTAAAAAATTGTTTCATAATAATTTGATTTTAATGGTTATTCAGCCTAAGGCTGCTGTTAATAAATTCTTTGATAGCGGTCTCCATATCATTGGTTCTTTCATAAATCCGCATTATGCGGTCATTTTCGGAGCCATCGGTCAGGTATGCTGCAAATACTTCGGGTGGCACTTCCAATCGGAAAATATTGCTCTCCTTCCCTATCTTAATGAACATCTCAGTGTATTTCCGTGTTCCTGTAAGATTATTGCGGATGGATTTTAATTGGTTCAGGTCGTGACTGGACAGGTTGAGCCTACTTTTCAGTTCGGCATATCCCTTTTCATTGCGAAGACTGTAAATGACCTGTGTGTTTTCCAGAATGCTTGCTGATGTGGAGTTATTGGGCAGCTGGTTGATGGATTGCAGAATGATCCCAATGGCCCCGTTCTGCTTCCGAATGGCCTGATAGTAGAATTCTACGCTTTCCAATACGTTGCCGAACTTTAGCTGCTTTGCAAACTCATCGAACAGGATGATGCCCTTTTCAGCTTTGTTCCGCCAAATCGTTCTTTGGATGGCCGACTTGATCAATTTCAACATTACGGATAGGATTTCCTTATTGTCCCTGACTTCATCGAGTTCAAACACGATCATTCTTTTGTCCTCAATCTTGTAGGTTTGGTCCTCGCTCACGTTGAACAAAAAGCTGTATAGGCCATCGTCCACATATTCAGAAAGGATGTGCAGAAAATCATAGAGATTGAAATGTTGCTCCTGGATATGGAGCTCTTTTAAAATCGTGTCTTTTTTGGCATCGACAAATTGGTATAGATTTTCCAAGGAGTGGGTGTCACTGGCACCATTTTGGTAGTAGTGCCGAAGCACTTTTTTGATGGCCACCTCTTCAGCTTTGGTGGTTGCCTTTCCGGAAGCGAGCAGTTCCAGTATGAACATGCCCAAATCTTCCAACCGTTCCGGCCCCACATCATGGGCATTTGAAATATAAAACGGATTGATGCCAAGATTCTTCCCTTGTTCATAGCGAAGGATGATGTGGTCATCTGGATAGAGCTTGGCGAATTTGGCATACGAGCCACCCAGATCGATAATGACCAGACGGACGTTTTGCTCAAAATACTGCCGAAGGATATTGTTTGCTAAAAAAGATTTTCCCTCGCCCGTAGGTGCAAAAATGGCAAAGTTCCGGGCCTTGATGCGTTTCTTTTTTTCATCCCACACATCTTTCAACACCGGAATGTTATGCTGCCTGTCGTTAAAAATGATGCCCGTTGCATCCGACAAATAATTTGTATTGTTCAGGTACAGGCAAAGGGCATGTTTTAAATCGGTCACATAAAGGTCCTCATTGGAAAAGTTGGAAGCAAAACAGCAGTAGCTGTTAAGGAAATAATGCTTTCGTTCTTCACCTTTTGGACAGTACGGAACGATATCCAGTTCCTTGAACTCTGTCTTTATCTTGGAGGCGATGTTATCCAGTTCTTGGGCTTCCTGCGCCCAGAACACAATATTGAGATGTCCCCTGATAATCCGGGATGAATCGTCCTGATTTATCTTGGCAACGATGTCCTCTATTTTCTTTAGGATGACCTTGTTCTGCGTTCCAAAGTTGGAACTTTTATTGAGCTCCTCGATTTTCCTTTCCAGCAGTTTTCGCCATTTGTGTTTATCGTCCAGATAGATGATCTGGTTGACGATATGGTTCTCATTGAGGTTCAGTCCCAATCCATCGATAAATCCCTGATGGAACACAAAATCGTCCGAAGTGAACCTGTCATTGGTCTTACTGCTCTGTACCACATCACCGAAACATAGTTCACTATTGATGGCCAGTACATCAAAATAGTGGTCACCGATATCGATATTGTCCTTTTTAAACTGTATATCGGTGTCGAACCCTTCATTGAACCCATTGAAGTAATCATTCGTCAAGGACAGGATCTTATCAGAACCCAAAGGCATCAACGATACCTTCTGGCTGTTATTGACAAAGGAAACGGCATCGTTTACGGAAGCAATGAACTCCTTTACGGTATGGTCCATTCGCTTGTGGATGCCTTTTTCGACCTTACGGAACGGATTGGTAAATTTAGAAGCGTTCAACGCCTTGTTATGTGGCAGGACAAAGAATAGATAAGAAACATGGTCAACGAATTCACGACCTTTAAAATAATCATGGGTCGTTTTTTGCAGAAAAGTGAGGTTGGACAGCTTATCTGCCGAGTAGTGTGTTTTTTGATAAATATCCTGCTTATGGATGACCGTTCCTACGGGCAATGACTTGAACGCCTGAAACCACGAACCATGGATGTCCTCAAAATCCGACTCCGACAGGGAATATATTTCCGGGAGCTTGACTTTGTAGCACAGGACTACATTGCCATTATTGGCGAAAACGATATGCTCTTGGATGTCTAATATGGGATGGTATGCGGATAGGTTTATTTTTTTCATTTTAGGTGCGATTGATTAAATGCCCATTATGGGCCTTCATAACATAGGTGGCTTTGCTTTTTGTTGCTAATGGTATGCGGAAACACCTTTTTAATGTGCAATAAAGCTGGGTTCTTTGTAATATGGGTCAAGGCAATGTACAGTACCACATTGAGCGCAAGTACCGAAACAATGACCGCAAAACTGAACGAAAAGATGATGACCAATAGCGAGCCGATAACGGATATCATCATCAAGGCGAACAGTGATATAGGCAGTCCCATGATCACTGCACGCTTACGTATGTTTTTATAGACTTCGAACTGCTTCATATTATACCACGATTCCAATGAGATAAGTAAATATGCCCACGACCGCCCCGGCAATAAGGACGAAAACTAATACACGGGTAATACCTTTTTTTAGATCGGCATTCTCACCAAAGAAATGACCAGCGTTAAAAAGGAAACCTATAAGGAAAATGACTCCTAGTATAATTGGGAAAATAGCACGAATGGTATCGGAAACATCGTTTACGGAATCTTCAATTCCCCCAATTTGTGCAAATGTGCTGCTTGAAACAAAAAGCGTTAGGATGGTTAAATAAAGTGATTTTTTCATATCAAAAGGGTTTAGGTTTTACATCAATTTTGATATTTGAAAAATACCGTATATTGTAATTCAAATTATTGATAATCAATAATTTGTGAATAAAATAAATTTTGGAATCAATTGTTTTTATCTGATGCGAATTGGCATCAAATTGTATGAAAATCGGAAAGTGCTATGTTGATAACTCAAAAAATTTTGAAGTGGTCAAGCTTCAAAAACGTCAGTTTTGTGATTTTGCTGTTAAAAATCTGTTTTGTTTTTGGTCAGGATTTGCATTCTAAAAAAGTGATTGTTATAGACCCTGGACATGGTGGAAAAGATTCCGGTGCCATCGGAGTAAATGGTGTTCAAGAAAAGGAAGTGGTTTTGGCTATTGCCAGTGAACTCTTGAGATTGAACGGAACGCTATTTAACAACAAAATGGATATTTATTTGACGCGATACGGTGATACCTTGATTTCTTTAAGGGATAGAGGGCTAATGGCCCGGGCACTCAGGGCGGATGTATTTGTGTCGCTCCACTGTAATGCTTCTCCCAAAGCATCAAGGGGAATGGAAGTTTATGCACATAGTTCCAAAACCGAAGATATCAATATCACACAATCCATTGGCTTGGGGCTGTCCATTTTATATGAAAACACCAAAAAACTGGGCTTTAAAGAGCGGGGCGTGAAGTTTGCCAATTTTCAGGTACTCCGGGAAACAACTGTTCTTTGTCCATCTTTACTCATTGAGCTGGGCTTTGTTACCAACACCGATGAAGCAGGTTATTTTTTAAAACCTAAAAATATCAGGGCTATGGCATTGGCCATTTTAATGGGATTGTATGACTATTTAAATACGGGATTATGAAGGAATTTTTTATTGAGATTGTACAAAGTTTGAAACAGATTTTTGAATTTTTATATTCAGAAATTAAACAACTGAAAAAAAATATTTTTGATAAAAAGGGAGTTTAATTTTATATTATACATTATTTCATTAAAATAATTTTATTTTGCACTTGCAATAATTTTGCTCCCAAATAATTAAAATACTTGATGAATTTAGATAAAAACATAGACGGTAGAACTATTAATACATTAGCGAAAAATTATAATGCTTTAGACTATTCTGTAAAATTGTCTTCTTCATTAAAAAGTGTTTTCCCTACTAAGAATTTTGATGACTTTTCTAAGTATGAACTTCATAAACTATTAAATGATACTCTTTTTCAAAATTATAGGGGAGAAGAAATACTTAAATATGAACTATTTCAAAATTACATAAACAAAAAAAATATTGTTGCAGCTTTTGAAATTAAAGTTAACAACAGTAGAGTAGATTTCTTGACAATAAATGGTCATACCTCTAGCTTCGAAATTAAATCAGAGTTGGATAATTTATCTAAGCTAAGTAAGCAAATGGCTGATTATATGTTAGCATTTGAGTACAACTACTTAGTGATAGACCAAACGCATATCGAGAAAGCGAAAAAAATGTTGCCTAAATCTTATGGTCTTTGGAGTTATGAAGACGGTAAATACAAGAAACTTAGAAAAGCATTACTTAATGAAAAATTGGATTCAGAAGTCCAGTTAAGGCTGTTAACCAAATTGGAACTAGCTAATAGCTTTCCTAAAGTTGATGGTGAAATAAACAGTATTTTAAATTCTTTAGACGCTAAAGATATTAATAGTCGTTTTAAAAAAGTTTTAAAAGACAGATATAGAAATCGGTGGGAGTTTTTGAAGACAAATAAATCTGAAATATTTCCAATGGATGTCCAATTCTTCTTCAATACAAATATTGAGCCCTGTCATATTTATTACCAATAATAATTTTAATCTAGTCAAAATCTCCATTAGAAATTTTAACTTTCATACAGTGTAAATAATGTTCCATACTAATTCTTTTGAATTTAGCAGCACTCTTGCCAGATTCACCACCATTATTTTCACCTAATTCAATATTTGTAATAATTCCCCAGCCTTTATTTCCAACTCCTAGATAATCTAAAGGATCTGATTTCATTCTTTCTGATGGCTTAGAAGCAATAACGGCAGGAACAATTGTCGTTTCGAACTCTATTAATTCTGGTTTTGCTTCCCCTTTCTTGTGTCCTCCATTTTTATATCTAAAACCAAAAAAATTATTTGTTACGGCATCATAAAAAAGGAACCCAGGGCTAATAACTCCACCACTGGTTATGTTATCCTTTTTGATTCCTACATAATCTGAAAAACAATGACCTGCAAATTCTTTAAATATATAAAGGAGACTATTATCTATTGTATCTATCCTGCTTCCATGATTCAATCCAGTCATTGTTACATCTTCTGGTATTTGATTCCGATGAATTATAATTTTACAATTAAGGTTTTTGAAATCTTGAACAATATCTTGCACATCACCATCATCTCTATCTAAGTCATTGTTTTCAAAATCCATTATAATGAAATCATTAGGCCTGATAGATTTTTTAATTTGCTCTATGTCTTGAGGGAAAGTTTCTATAAAAGTCCTAAAAGCAAGAGTTTCAAAATCATTACGAATTTCCTTTTCTTGTATAGAAATAGAATCTCCCTCTCCATTTATTTGCAAGTAAGAGGATATTATGGGAATTACTTTAGAGGATACGGGTTTAAGTTTCTTTAAATATTCTGTTCGCTTTTCTCTATTTGTCACCACTGTTCTTAAAAAAAGAAGCGTTGGAGGATTTGTATTTCTGCTCTGGGGAAGATGAACTGGTAAATCAATGAAAACTTTGTCAGCTTTAATACTCCTAATAAGAGGAATGTAAACACTTTCAAAAGTTTTTTCTTTTTTTTGTCCAAAAAGAGAAATCTGAGTATCCTCCTTTTTTTTAGAATTTGCTCGATCAAGTTCTTTAACTATTTCAAGACAAGGATATATTTTGTCTCCAAAATCAAACGATTTCAAGACTTTTGTTTCCTCTGGTCGAACTCTAAATATTGGCATATATTTTAATGGAAAGTCCATACTTTTTCAATTTGAATATCTACTAATTCCTATTAATATATTTATCCAATACCACTTTAAGTTTTAAATTGTTTCCAAACGAATATGGTAATATTTCAAGGCGCTGTAATCTTCCTATTACAACAGCAGCATGTGTATTATATTTACGTGCTAGTTGCCTTATCTCTTTTTCAGTAATTTTATCAGATAATTCATCTATAATATTTTCTGGTAATAACCATTTGTTTGCGAAATTATCCGCCTCCATTTCTTTTTGAGCATCCAATTCATATTCTTTCATATCTTCAACAAAAACATCCTTTTTACCATGTAATAAGATATGTCCAGCTTCATGAAAAAAAGAAAACCAAAAGTGATCATTAGATTTATAGCGGTCAGTTAACTGTATTAAAGGAATACCTCCAACCCATCTTGCTACACCACTGATTGGCGCTTTGGGAATATTTGCCGTATAAACAACTGCAACTCCTACATTTGAGCAGAGCTGCTGCAAACGCAAGGCAAAATCTTCAGGATGAATTCTTACCATTTCTCTAATTTCTTTGAGCGTTTCTTTAAATGCCTCTTTGCTAAATGAACCCAATTCAAGATTCCTCATTTCTATTTCTCCCATTCTTAAAAAAGCGGCTAAACCTCCTAAAGTAGTTTTATGGGCTTCGCTTTTTCGAAAGCTAGATGAAACAAATTGATTTACATATAGGGATTCCCATTGTAAAGGTGTTGCTACTCCATAAAACTTCAAACATTCCTCTGCCATGGCTGGACCAACTTTTCCTGTTTTTAAATATCCATATGCTTTTAATTCCTTTATTGGTTGTATTTTTAACCAATCTTTACATTTTTCCAATGCTTCTTCTTCATCTAGTCTCAATAATTTTTCACGATATAGCGTCTCCCTATTAATCCAAAACTGCGCATCTATCCCTAGAACTTTTTCTAGCTGAAGAGCTGTTGTTAATGTAATAGGCTCCTTACCAGATATTAAGTCATTTATTTTGGAAGGTGTTTTGCCCATTCGTTCCGCAAGTTCAACTTGACTCATTCTAATAAGTTCTATAGTTTCTAATATAGTATCTCCAGGTTTAGAGAGAAGTTCACGTTCATCTACTAGTTTGCTCATAATCTAATTTTTCTAATGATAATCAACAATTTCAGTGATACATATATCTGTAACAGATTGAGTGTCTAAAGAGCCATCTTCGTTTTTTGGAAGTGGATTATGTGTTATTTCAAATATCATACGGTAATTTGCAGATATAGTTAATGCCCATTCTCCATCTCTATCTCCTGATAACTTGTGACAATTAGCAGCTGGAATTTGCATCAAAACATATAGGCTTGGAGATGCATTTATTTCATCCAATCTGCTGGATATTCTCTTTGCATTTAAACCAAAGTTCCTTTTTATTTCAGATGCACTACTTAGCTGCTTTTTTAGTCTATTCTTTTGATAATCAATCTTCATTGACAAAATATTTTATTACCGAAAAAGGGTAATATTTTTTCAAAGATACAATTATTTTAGAAAGTAGCGATAGATTTAAAAAAATTATGTTAAATATTATAAGACAACGATATAATAACAAACACTCTTTCCATTAATTACATGTCTTATCAAACGCTCCCGAGCTGAATAATTGTTGCATTCAGGGATGAATGTAGTTTCCATTATGATAAAATGTTAAAGCGATAGCATTAGTTAATTTATTGTGAAAGAGCTTACATAACTATTTAAATAATGAATTATGAAAGGATTTTTATTGTAAAGAGTTTAAGTGAAGTATTTATACTCTCTTGACAGGAATCATGATTTAGGTAAAAAATATTTTATTTAGGCTTTTTTAATTTGACATAATTGAAGAATAATATTAGGATTATCTCCTCTTATCAATACTCCCTTTATCAAACGCCACCAAATTAAACAACTGCCGCATACGCGAACGCACCCTATTGCCATACCGTTCCTCCAGTTCCTGAGCATTGAGGTTAGTGGTAGAGTGGGTCATTATTTTATGGTTTAAAAACAGATCGTATCTCGAAATTAATATTTCGCCCAAGACATTGCAATCCTTTCCAAAATGTCGCCCCGTGGGTTCTACGCCCAAATCATCAAAACAATAAAATCTCTTATCTCCATAATCTTCAATAGTCTTATAACCGATATTGTTAAAGGCAAATGCAATGTTCCGGGTAGGGATAACTTCATAAGGTTTTTGGTGTGGCACGATGTGGCGCAGCAGTTTCATCAGACTGGTCTTGCCACACCCCACGGGACCAGAAAGCAAAATGCCTTTGTGAATATCGATGCCCAGTTTTTTGCAGTTCTCCTCATCCTTGATATAATAATTGCAGAGTTTGAACAGAATTTCTCGATCTTCTTCAAAAATTCTGAATTTCTTCCCAAAAAGCAATTTCCCCTTGGCGTTGAGATAAATGAGCATTTTATCAAAATCGTACAGGATATGATTATTTTTGAATTCTCCCAATGTGTATTGTACACTGCCCTCAATGATGATATGTGGTTTAGAGGAATTCATAAGGGCTCACTATAGTTTTTATTGGAACTTGTCCTTAGGTTGTCCGAATTCTGGTCAACTGTGGCCAAAGTTTTTTCTCCTTTGAGTTCGTCCGCTTTTAACATCCAGTTGCGAGCTGTTGACTGCCAATCAACGATCTTTGTTTTGCCGCCCACTTTCCAGCCAATCCCTTGGTAATGATTGAAGAATTTTTTTGCTTCCAATTCCGGCCAATTTTTCTTTTCAAAAAAACCAATGACTTCATTTTCATTTTTGGGCTTGTCAAGTTTAATAACGTTTAGATTGTTTTTTCCCGTTTGTATAGGTTTGTTTATAGATACCACCGCTTGTCCATTGCTTGTCCCGTTATTGGCATAGTTTGGGTACAGTGCTTGTCCATCACTTGTCCCAAAATTGAACATCTTGATCTTACTGCCGTGAAAGGGGTTATGGGAAGGTGTATACAGCAGATATTTCCAATGGTGCAGTTCCTTGATGCAACGATGGTAGGTGGTCTTGGAACCAATCTTTGAAAACTGCATGACTTCATCTCTATTGATATGGAAGTCACTGGAAAAATGATAATTGTTCCACAACTGGAACAAGGCTATGTACAGACTGATGTGCGTAGGATTTAAACGGCCGTCCTTTGAGAATTGCAGGAACACACCGTTCAGGTGCTTGATATAGTTGACTTGCTCCAAACCGAACCTAGAATTTGTTATGAATCTTGTTGTGTTCCATCACGTTCCGTATTTCTTCATAATCGTAATAAAGAACGCCGCCCACTTTGGTATATGGCAATGTGCCGTTGATCCTAAGATTTTGGAGCGTGCCGGGTGAGATTCCCAGAAGTTCCCTGACCTCGGGGGATTTGAGCCATCTCTTGGAAGCACGGCCAGTTTGGTTGTTTAGAAGTTCTCTGATACCATCGAGCAGTTCCAGTTTGAACTCCATAAGGTCTTCCGTAGTAATAATTGTTGCTGCCATTTGTAAAAACGGTTTAAAAGAAAGGGACTATCGCATCGCTGTCAACTCATTTGATAGCCCCTGACCTGATTTGACTTTCACTGGCACAAAATTGCAATGGGATTTCCGGATAATTTCCATAGCTATGATAGAGGTGGGCGATTTTTTTTTGAGATTTTTTTTGGTAGTTTCTAAGCTGTTTTGATAAATGGAAACCTCATTGGAGGTTCCAAAACCATCCAAAGTTTATGTTGAAGTCGTTAAAATGGAAATCTCCCACCTTGGGATAG
>TARA_R110002033_G_scaffold46121_5_pt1 | contig 18514 bp, 17 predicted proteins | sample TARA_R110002033 | Tara Oceans TARA_R110002033 (sample SAMEA4397051) | marine metagenome | biome: Polar Biome; feature: [SRF] surface water layer (ENVO:00010504); material: water (ENVO:00002006), including particulate matter (ENVO:01000060) such as... | depth 5 m
ACACCAGATGAAATAATCGAAACGGTCAGCGCCTCGGCCGCGCGGCCTTGCTGGGTCAACGGATAGCCGTCCCAAGCGGTCGCGACCGCGGCAGCGGTGCCGGGCGAGTTGATCAAAACGGCAGTGATAGCCCCACCGTATTCCGCAGCAGCATAAAGCGCCACAAGACCGACAATGGAAACCACAGGGTCCATGCCGTAGGTGAATGGGATCAGCAGCGCCACGCCAAGGCTCGGCCCAAGTCCGGGGATTGCGCCGATCAGGTAGCCCACAAGCGCGCCAAAGACGAGTGCGGCCCATACCATCGGGTTGGCGAAGGCGGAAAAGCCAAGAAGCAGGTTCTCAATCATGACAGTGGATCCTCAGGGCAAGTTGACTTGCAGCGCCAAAACGAAGACGCCGTAGATGAAAGCCGCAAGGGCCAAGGGGACACAGATCAAATGCAGCGGACGACGTTCACCGCAAGCCAGCATCATGGCGAAGGCAAAGACGACGACGCAAACCATCGTGCCAAGCGCTTCGAACCAAATGGCTTCGACCACCATCAGCGCAGCCGCGATGATCACAAAAACCGGGCGCCGGATTGACACCCAAAATACGGGGAGACTGTCCATAAGACGGGTAACAGCGCTGACAGCTACGGCCAGAATTGCAATCAGCGTACCGATCGCCAGAAGCCGGGGAAATCCACCAGCCCCGATGTCGGTTTCGTTCAACGGTGCTGGCAACGCCATCGCACTGGTCAAATACCAGCCGAACACGGCCAGCAGCACCGCACACCCGACCAAATCAATGACCGGTGCCGCGCCGCGCCATTCTTCGAACTTGAATTGCCAGCCCTTCGGGCCGATATCCTCGATATCCATGTATACCCTCCCAAAGCCGCGCCGACTGATTGCCTGGCCCGGTTTTCTCCGCCGCCATAAAGAACCCAAACCGACCCATGCTTGAACTGAGCATTGGTTATCGGTGAGCAACATTTTACTTGGGTCAGCTAATTATCATTTATTTACAAATGATTATAAAAGCCCACTATCCTTGCTTGCGGAAAAACTCGGGAGTTTCACCCGCCTCTTCGAGCAGCCAGTCGACAAATCGGCGGGTATTTGTGCTGACAGATAGGGTCGCGGGCCAGATGACATGGAATGCCTGACCGGTCGCCACCGGGTGATTCAGTGGTGCCACCAACCGCCCCGTCGCCAGTTCTTGTGCCAGCAGATCGACTTGACCAACCGCAAGGCCAACCCCCTGCGCCGTGGCGCTGTAGGTCAGCAAAGAGCTGTCAAATTCAATGCCAACCACGTTATCCAGCTCCACGTGATGCGCCTTTGCCCAGATATCCCAAGCGCGACGGCGGTAACGGGAATGGAGCAACTCGCCACGGTTCACGTCTGTCGGCGTCACAAAAGGCCCCACACGGTCTGCATATTCCGGTGCGCAAACAACATCTATGCGCTCGTCGAAAAGTCTGCGCGAACGTGCTTCACGCCAACTGTCATGACCCAACTGTATTGCGACATCCAATTGAGTGCCGCGAAAATCAAGCGGCGCAACACGGGTGTCCATCCGCACCCGCAGGTTTGGATGCCGCTCGTTAAACCGATACAGACGAGGCAATAGCCAGAAATGCGCAAAGCTGGGATAGACGCGCAACTGGATTGTGCTGGATTGCTCCACATGCAGCAAACGGGTCGTGACAGATTCGAGCCCGTCAAACAACTCGGCGATCTCGGCCCCATAGGCCCGGCCGATATCCGTCAACCTTGCCGAACGTCCGTCGCGATAGAAAAGCTGGACCCCGAGGTAATTTTCCAACAACGCGATCTGGCGGCTGATTGCCACCTGCGTCACCCCCAGCTCCTGGGCCGCCGCGGTAAACGTGCGGTGCCTGCTGGCGACAGCAAAGGCACGCATTGGATTCAAAGGCAGCTGCCGAAGAGCACCATTCATAACTTTTTGTCAGCCTATCCAGATAATCCGCAAGTTTCGGATACTAATCATCAGGGTATGAGAAGAAACCGTAGCAACGCAAGAGGCCGCCACATGGATTTCAACCTGACCGAAGAGCAACAGTTGTTCCGCGACAGCGTCAGCAAATTTGCCCGAACCGAACTTGCACCCAAAGCGGCAGAGCGGGCACAGGCGCCCGGATACCCGTGGGATGTGGCGGCGCGGATGGCCGAGCTTGGTCTGATGGGCATCCCCCTGCCCGAGGCTGACGGCGGCATGGGTGGTTCGCTGGTCGATTCACTGATCGCAATTCAGACAGTGGCAGAAGCATGCCCGCGCAGTGGCGACGTTATCCAAGCGGGCAACTTCGGCCCGGTCCGCACCTTTGCCGAATACGCCACTGCGGACCAGAAGAAACGTTTCCTGACGCCCATTCTTGAGGGCCGAGCTGTTATCTCGCTGGGCATGACAGAACCGCAGGCCGGGTCCGCCGTGACGGAACTGAAAACCGCGGCCGTTGCCGACGGCGACGATTATATCATCAACGGAACCAAGATATTCGGCACACACAGCAGCGAAGCCAATGTGTTTCTGGTCTATGTGCGATTTGGTCCGGGTCTTGACGGGATCGGATCGGTGTTGATCGAACGCGGCATGCCGGGCTTTACCGTCGGCCAGCCGACCGGCTTCATGAATGGCGAGGACTGGTCGCAGCTGTATTTCGACAATGTGCGTGTCCCCGCGACCAATGTGGTGTTGGGTACAGGTGGGTTTCGCAAGCAAATGGCAGGCTTTAACGTCGAACGACTTGGCAATGCCGCACGCGCCGTAGCTGTCGGGCGTCACGCCTTTAACCTTGCCCGTGATCACGCAAAAGACCGGCGCCAGTTCGGACGCAACCTGTGCGAATTCCAGGGGCTTCAATGGAAGTTTGCTGAATTGGAGCTAAAGCTAAGCGCAGCGCAATTGCTGTTGATGCGTGCGGCGGTGAATGCAGGAGACGGCCTGCCCGATCCCCACGAAACGGCCTTGGCGAAACTGGCCTGCAACGAGGCCGGTTTCTTCGCCGCCAACGAATCCCTGCAGATCATGGGCGGCACCGGCTTTTCGAATGACAGTACGGCGCAGTATTGTTTGCGCCGCACCCGCGGCTGGATGATTGCGGGCGGTTCGGTCGAGATCCTGAAAAATCGTATCGCGGAGGGTATCTTTGACCGGCGCTTCCCGCAGCACGCCCAACGTTAACAGCGTCAGGCATCACGCATGAACATCGGCCCGCCCTTGTGGCGCGGAAAGCCGTAGCCCAGCACCATCACAACGTCGATATCAGCGGCGCTTTCAGCGATGCCTTCGCGCAGGATCGCCTGCCCTTCGTTCTGCATGATGGTCAGAATACGGTGCATGATCGCGTCGCTGGTAAAGGTCTGCGCACTGCGCCCCACGCGGTCCCGTTCCTGCGTGATGATCTGCTCAACCTCAGGATCCGGCATGGCGCTGCCGGTGCTATAGTCATACCATCCTTTGCCTGCCTTGCGTCCCAGTCGGCCAACCTCGCACAGACGGTCCGCGATGTGGGCATACCGCTGGCCGGCGGGTCGGCTGGCCGCAGCGGCCTTTCGTTGTGCCCAGGCAATATCAAGACCGCTCATGTCCTGTACCTTGTATATCCCCATCGCAAAGCCAAAGCTTTCCATCGCTGCGTCGATGTCTTGCGGCAATGCGCCTTCTTCAAGCATGAACTCGCAGTCGCGGCGATAGGCAGCCATGATCCGGTTGCCGATAAAGCCGTCGCAGACCCCTGCGGCAACGGGCACCTTGCGCAGCAATTTGGCCAGCGCGGCGCCGGTGGCCAGCGCACACGGGCCGGTAGCGTCGCCCCGGACGACCTCAAGCAGTTTCATCACATGCGCCGGAGAGAAGAAATGCAGGCCCAGAATGCGGGACGGATCACGGGTGGTGTTGGCGAGCACATTCACGTCAAGGTACGACGTATTGGTTGCCAGAACTGCTTCTGCGGGCATGACAGCGTCCAGTTGGTCAAAGACCGCGCGTTTGACAGTCATATCCTCGAACACCGCTTCGATTACCAACGGGCAAGCGGCAAGGGCTGTGTAATCATCACCCACGCTTAGACGGGCCTTGGCAGTCTGTGCCTTTTCGGCCGAAATAAAGCCGCGCGTCCGGCTGGCTGCGATGGTGTCGGCAACCCGCCCCTGCGCCGCTTGTGCTGCTGTAGCGTCACGTTCGATCAAATGAACCTGCGAACCCGCCAGCAACAGGGCCGTGGCAATCCCTGCGCCCATCGTACCGCCACCAATCACGCCAACCTGTGACAGGTCGACGGGATCGGCGGGCGCAGCTTTCAGGACCTGCCCGGCACTGCGTTCGGCGAAGAAGATATGGCGCAGTGCTGCAGCCTCGACCGAGGCAGCCAGCCTCAAGAAAGTCTGGCGTTCATCCCGGAGCGCGGCATCAGCGGGCTGATCGGCAGCAATACGAAGGGCGGCAAGGGCTGCCAGCGGCGCTGCGGCTCCGCGACTGCGTTTGCGCAACTGCGCCTCCACCCCGTCCCAATCCACGGCAGGCCCCTCCACCAAAGGACGCGACAAAGTTGGGCGCGGCGCACCCTGATCCGCCAGCTCCAGCGCGAAAGCCAAAGCTTCCTGTTGCAGATCACCGATGCTGATCCGGTCTACCAAGCCGATCTCGGCGGCTTGCGTTGCGGCGATGGGCTTGCCGCCCGTTACAAGCGCAATCGCCGCATCCATGGCCACAAGACGCGGTAGGCGCACGGTACCGCCTGACCCCGGAATAATGCCCAGCGTCACCTCGGGTAGGCCCACCTTTGCCCCTTGCGCCGCGATCCGGCCATGACACGCCATAGCCAGTTCCAGTCCACCACCCAGCGCCGTTCCGTGGATCGCCGCAACCCAAGGCACCTGCGATCTTTCTATCATAGCCAGAATATCGGGCAGGAAAGGCTCAAGCGGGCTTTTGCCCAATTCCTTGATATCTGCCCCGGCGACAAAGCTTCGCCCCGCACAGGACAGCACGACAGCCTTGACCTCTGGCGTGGACGCCAGCGCCTGACATGCCTCGCCGAGCCCCGCACGGACTGCTTGTGACAGCGCGTTTACAGGCGGGTTGTCGATGGTGACGACGGCCAGCGCCCCTTTGATCTGTGTTCTGACGACGGTCATGATTACGTTTCCTCCAATATATGTGGCAGGACCGTTGCCCCGCTGTTCAGGCGGGTATAGCCAGCGATACGTTGGGCGTGATCAAACAATTCGTTGGGTTCAGACCAGCCCTTACTTGGCTATGCTGCACCGCAGGGAAGGCCCAATGCAGTGACAAACACACCGTGCCGGAGGAATTGACATGTCGCGTTTACAACTACGGAACCCGTCCTGATGGGACGCGAAGATCCATTGCCAAAAGGCAGCCCGACGATCCGCACCATTGCGATGCCGGCCGACACCAACCCCGCCGGTGATATCTTTGGTGGTTGGCTGATGAGCCAGATGGACCTTGCCGCGGGCACCGTCGCCGCCTTCACCTCTGGCGGGCGTAGCGCCACCATAGCCGTTGACGCGATGATCTTTCACCGGCCGGTCAAAGTCGGTGATGAGGTGTCACTTTACGCCTCGCTGGTGCGCACAGGCCGCACCTCGATGACCATTCACGTTGACGCATGGCGACGCCCCCGCGTGACGACCGAAAGTGAAAAAGTGACCGAGGCCAACTTTACCTTCGTGGCCCTGGATGACGACGGGACACCTGTGCCCATCACGGCACCCGGCGGCTAGACCTATGCCCACCCTTGCTTTTGATGCCGATCCCGACACGGGTCTTCCGCCATTGCTGATGGTTCACGGCCTGATGGTCGATCGCCGCATCTGGACCCCCAATGCCGAGCTTTCCGGTCAGTTCAGATGCATCCGTGTCGATCTGCCCGCCCATGGCCAAAGCCCGGCACCCGCAGATCCCCACGACACCACGCCAACCAGGATTGTCACTGCGCTGGACGATCTACGCCGCGACCTTGGCATCTCGCGCTGGAGCGTTTGCGGTCAAAGCTTTGGCGGTGCGCTGGTCCTGCGCTATGCCCTCGATTTTCCTGATCAATGCCACAAGGTTGTCTTTACCAATGCGAACGCTGCGCTGCGCGGTACGTTCGATTCCACAACGCACGACGCTTTGGTCTCGGGCATCCGCGCGCAGGGACATACGGCGTTGCGCGAGACCGCTTATCATCCCAGACGCGCGCGACGCTTTCCACCCGAGCTGCGCGACGCGCTTGTGGCCGGCGCAGATACGGTTGATCCGCAAGGTTTTGCCAATCTTCTGGCCGGTGCCATGCCCACACTGTCGGTTCACCACAGGCTGGGAGCACTGCACGTCCCGACCATGCTGGTCAACGGCGTGAAAGAACGTAAATTCCAATCAACCCGGGAATGGCTGGCACAGACACATCCCGCGATCCACATCGTTGATCTGGAGGGTGGCCATTCTGTCAACGTAGAAAGCCCGGATGGCTTTAACGCTGCTGTTCGCGCCTTTCTCGCACCATGACCGAAACCAGCCAAACCGATGATCAGCCATGCCAGATCAAAAGTTATGGCCCACTACAATCCACCTAAAGACACTAGAAAACATAAACTTATCCGCGTTGCCACCTGCGGCACCGCGGTGCTGCGCTTTACACTTTGGGTGCCCTGCGTCAGGTCAACAGCACCATCAGGCTGACGGAGCAAGCAATAAAGGATGCAACCCGTGACATCACGTTTCAAGGCAACGCTCCAACTGGCCGCACTTTACTTTTGCGCCATTGCAGCAGGTTGGGTGTTTTCACGTCTGAATGTGCCTCTACCGTGGATGATCGGGCCGCTGATCCTGTCGGCCAGCGTTTACATCAGTGGCCTGATGACAGTTCGTGTGCCGGTCAAGACACGTCCCTTTGGCCAGATGACCATTGCGGCACAAGTGGGTTTGGCTTTTACGCCCGCCGCGTTGGCCGCATTGCTGTCGCTGGCCCCCCTGCTGGTCGGCGCGGCCATTGTCACAGCCATACTGGCAAGCCTTGTTGCCGTGTTGACCGCCCGTTTGGCGCCGATGGGACTGGCGCAGGCCTTTCTAGCGACTTTTCCCACCAGCCCGGTCGAAGCGGCAGTCATGGCAGAGCGCCTGGACTGTGACCCGGCGCCCATCGTGCTTGCACAAACCATGCGCATCGCAGCCGTCGTCATTTTCGTGCCGCTGTCGATCTATGCGCTCGATGGCTGGCCAGACCGCAGCGGCTTGATCCGCGGCGGCACGTTCGACCTGTGGGGCAACGGTTTTCTTGCTGCGCTTGCGATTGCAGGTGCAGTGGTTTTCAAGGTTTTGCGCATATCAAACCCCTATTTCCTTGGCCCGCTGACATTCTCTGCGGCGGCTGCCGCAATGGATTTTCACCCCGCCGCGTTTCCTCCGCTGATGCTCTCGGCCGCACAGGTTGTTCTGGGCACATGGCTTGGCAGCACCTTCCGGCGCGAGTTGTTGCGGAACGGCAGACGCCTGATCGCGGCCTCGGCCTTTAGCACACTTCTATTGCTGGCCATCGTCTCGGCCTTTGCGGTGGGTGTGGCGGAAACCTCGGGCCTTGACTGGGAAGTTCTGGTGCTTGGCCTCGCCCCCGGCGGCGTGACCGAGATGGCGCTGACCGCCAAGTTTTTGGGCGTGGACCTTGCTTTGGTGACCGCCTTTCAGTTGACCCGTATTTTCATCTTTATGCCGAATATTCCGTGGATCGTGCAGCTGGTTGCCCGGTTTGAAGTGCGGCGTAATGCTAACAGGAAGCCTTAGACGCTAAGGCTGCAATGCTCGAAAGAGGTTTACCAGAAACAAGGCTAGATACCGGGTTGCGGACGCTCACGATGATCCGACCGTCCCGCTCGCCCCGGTTGGTCGGAACTTATGATCTGTTGCATCTGTCATCGGGCAAGGTGGAGCAGATCCAGCACAAAGGCCGCAATACGCTCATATGAACCACCAAAGCCAAGCTGCACCAGATCGCAATGCATCTGCGCGGGCGGTCCGGTCTCTGGCACGACAAGACCGGACCGCAGATACCTTTTGATCGTGTCGCGAGACACGCGTGCGCGCCGCGCAGCCCCACGCAACAGTAAAATCTATGGGGGGCGACCGCCGCTTACACATGACCTCCACTCATAGCTGGATTTCACTCCGGTTGCCTTCAAGGGTCCACGTCGTCGGATCGAGCGTGCGACCCTCGGCAATCACTTTTCCATCCCGGCGGAATTGCACCGTGCCATAGGTCGCATCCTCAACCACCAGGCTGCCGTCCGTCGTTTCAGCCAGTTCAAGCAGATGGTCGGCCGAAAACTCGACCAAGTCATCCGTTTGACCCAAACGGACGATCCAGATGCCCTGCCGCCCCGCGAGGCGAAGCTCATGACCTGCGGATCCGCCTTGCGACATCAGTTGCAAAGGCCCGGATGCCTGAATGACCATGACACCGCGCCCGCTTCGGGCCAAGGCTCTGTTTCCGTCAACGCGCCACTCATCGAATACAGGCGTCGGGAACCACGCGTGCGTAAAGTTCGGCTGGGGCGCAACGCCATCAAAACGCACGACTGCCAAATCCCGATATTGCTGCACGCGTGGCACACTGGCCGAACCGCCCCAGAAAGACGGTCGTCCAAAGCCGGACTGAACGATTTCACCCGGATGGTTGATGAACAGACTTGCAGAGGCTTCCCGTCCGATCCGCGCCTGAATCAGCGTTTCCTGATACCCCCAGTCTTGCCAGCGATAGAGTGCTGCGCTCCCCATCGCGGTCTCTGAGGTCTTGTAGTGGTAAAGTTTGCAAAAGGCATTTTCCCCCTGCCAGAACGTCCATTCCTGCGCCGTGTCGTCGCGCTCCCAATTGGCGATCTTGGTGAGGTCGGGAAATTCGAGCCCGTGATCGCGCAACGCCAGAGCCACCTGCGCAAGACAATTTACGTGGGCGCCGTACTGCCCCTGCCCCCAGAGAAGCCGCGCCAGCCCTGTCAATTCGAGCGTGTCGGCAACGCAGAGCGAATGCTCGTAGCTGCGCCCCTGCGCACCGGTGATGACGCCGTGATGCGCGGAATGCGCGACCATGGTGACCAGCCGGACAATTGCTGCACCCGCGCGCTTGCGGATCTCTGCATCCGGCGCAAGCGCAAACAGCGCGGTCATGCCTTTCAAGTCAATCGGGAAGTACGTCGCCGAATTGAACTCGGCCATTTCAGCTTTTTCAAAGTGATCGAACCACTCCACCAGCCGCTTGTAGCCGACACGACTTTGTTCCCGTCCAGACCGGCCGGACCTGCGGAAATGCGCCTCTGGCAACAGGCCCCCCGCGAGATATGCAGATGTGTGGAACAGAAGCGCGTGATTTTCAGAGAAATACCACTGAACGTCGTTCCCGGGCTCGTCCATCCAGAAACGGAAGTTGAGGGTCGCAGCGTCGATCCGTGCCACCAGTGCGGCGGGAAGCCGGTCGGCGTAAACGATCCGCGTCCACAGCAATGGAACCAGCGCAAAATCGGCGCAGTCAAAGCAGTTTTCGATTCCCGGCAGGGCTGTCGTGATAATTTTCTCTGCGCGGGCCAGGGCGTCGGTGTCCCCGACCGCAGCACATGCCAGGGCTGTCTCGGTGTCTGTCTCGGCGTGACGAGCGATCCAGTTCAAAGCCTCGCTGATCCTGTCCTGCTGTCGCTCGGGCGCAGGCCCGGTGGCACTGCGCCAAGTGATCTCTGCCCCGAGACGCGCCTGCGCTGTAAAACGTCCGCAGGACAGCGAGAAATCGAAATATCGGTAGTCCGCCGGAAACGCAGAGGAAGACGCGATCCGAACTTGCGTCGCGCCATGCGGGATTACGACGTCGACATCGTCATGGTCGTGCGACATGAAGTGCCCAGCGACCCGCACGCGGCCTTTCACATCTTCCGGGAATGGCACTGGCAGTTGCAGGTAAATATCCTGACCATCATAGCATTTCCTGTCGAGAGACATGCCCTCGATGGCGGCCTCGACGCCTGCCACAAGGTCATCCGAAGCAGGGAAGGTGTGACTGGCCGCCGAGGACGGACCATCGAGCCAGGTCAGCGCGATCCGGATCACGGCATCCCGCTCCGCGAGGTCTTCGAACTGTACCGCGATCTCGTTGTGGCCTTCCGTCAATTCGGCGTCGAACTCGACGTCGTCCATCGCGTTGCGGGTGGCTGGCGAGAGCCACGCCACAGCACGTCCATTGACATAGGCGCGCGCGGCGCCACAAATCCCCAGACGCAGCCGGGCGGTCCCGCTATGCTCTGCATTTACCGCAGTGCGCGCCCAGCCCCGGACCTTTGTGGCCCGGAACCAGAAGCCTGACAAATCGACAAAGGGCGATCCGAAGGGCAGCACATTTTGCGCCTCTGCCCAGTCCGGAAGATCCTGCTCGGCAAGTTCTTTGCCGCGGCGTTCTTCAATATAAGCCGTGCGGCAGGGGTAAGTGTGCGGAATGAAGTTCTTGTCCTTGGTCAGGAAGAAGGTGGAATCCATCTCCCCTTCCATGGGCATGTCCGCAACATTGTACTCGGCTTCATCCAGCCGAGTCACCTGCCAATAAGGAATAGGGGCGCCCGTCGTCAGCATGGTTCAGCGCAGCTCCGAAATCTTGACCGGATTGACGTCCGTATAGGCCTGGTTTTCGCCGGTCATCCCCCAGACAAAGCCATATGGCCCGGTGCCGGCGCCCATGTGAATGGACCAAGCCGGCGACATGACGATATCCCCCGCGCCGACCACCAGATGGCGCGTGTTGTCGGGGCGACCCATGAAATGCATGACGCGGTCCTCGGGGGACATGTCGAAATAGCAATATGCTTCCATGCGACGCTCATGAAGATGCGGCGGCATCGTGTTCCACATCGACCCCTTGGCCGGATCCGTGATGCCCATCAAAAGCAGGCAGGACGGGGAAACCTCGGGATGGATGTACATCGCCAGCGACCGGACGTTGCCTTTTTCAGCGTCGCCCATTTCCAGCACCTTGGCCTCGGACCGGGTGATCAGGCGCGTGGGAATGTCCGCCCCGGCGGGCACCGAGTTCATGTAGAACCAGGCTGGATTTTCGGGATCGTCGCTTTGCATGGTCACGGTCTTGCTGCCGCGACCGATATAGAGGACATCGCGATTGCCAAGGTCATAGCGGGTGCCATCGACTTCGATCCAACCGGCCTCGCCAAGATTGGCGACACCCATCTCGCGGGCCTCGAAGAATGTTTCGGTTCCAACGTCTTCACCGCCGCCAAACGACAGCGCGGCGTCTGTTGGCACGGCACCGCCCACGATCATGCGGTCGAAGTGAGTGTAGGCGAACCCGATTTTACCCGGGGCAAACATCCCCTCCACCATGAAATTTTCGCGCAGCCGATCCGTGTTCATCGCATCGATCTGATCCGGTCCAGCCCCGTATTTTTGCAGCATTCCCATGGAAAGCCTCCTTCCGACGTTCAGGCGCGCGGGCGTTGGCCCGCGTCGTTGCGTTTGGGTGGGACAGCGACACGCCGCGACGAGGTCGGCCCAAGGCCGGATACGACGCGTCATCCTCCCGTAAGCGCGCCCTCCCGCGCTTCTTGACCAAGCCTTCCATTAGGAAAACATTTGTGCAATATGTAAATCTATTGCATATTGAGCCAAGCATTCCATACCTTCCCAACAGCGAGGCGCCCACTATGGCCGGTTCCAACCGCCCCCGGATCAGCGACATTGCACAAAAGCTTGGCGTCTCCACAGCCACCGTTTCACGCGCCCTGAGCGGCAATGGTTACGTTCGGGAATCCCTGGCGGCAAAGATCCGCTCCGCGGCCATCGAGATGAATTATGCGTTGCCAGGCATGGCGCCGGGAAAGAAGGCGTTGCTGGTGTCCTCGCAAGAGGCGATGATTGACTTCAAGCGCAGCCAGTTCACCATGTACGTGCTGGAAGGCCTGCAAGAGCGGGCTGACGCGCGGGACATCGATCTGGAAACGCACATTTGCCAAGGGGACAAGGCGATGGAGCAATTGCGCGTCGCCGCCGCGTCGGAAGAGGTCATCGGGCTGTTGCTGGTTTCGGTGGATGATCAGGTTCTGGACTTCGTACGCGGGCTCAACATCCCCGCTGTTCTGGTCAATGGCGACGATCCGGAAATGTGCCTGAGCTCCGTGACACCCTGCAATCGCTCGGCCGCGACGCTGGCAAGCCGTCATCTGATGCGCCTCGGGCACGAACGCATCGCCTTTCTCAGCCGCCCTGGCAGGCGCACCATCACACGCCGCCTTGAGGGCTGGCGCGATGCGCTCGGACATATGGCAGAGGGGGTTCTGGAACTCGACGTCGAAGACTGGACAGCCGAAGCCGCCGCGGCCCGGATCAATCAAGCCCTGGATGTGGGACAGCAGTTCACGGCGATTGTCGCAGCGGCGGACATTCTCGCTGCGGGGGCAATTCAGGCGTTGCAATCCCGCGGCCTGCGGGTCCCTGGCGATATCTCCGTCGTCGGCATCGATGGTTTACCGCAAGGCCAGTACATGTCGCCCGCCCTGACGTCGGTGCGCATCCCCATGCAGGCTGTCGGGAGCCTTTCGCTCGACCTGCTGGTGGAAACAGTAAAGCTGCGCGCGGCGGGCGTACCCATGCCGTCTCGAAGAATTGAGCTGGCCTGTGAGTTGCTCCACCGCGCAAGCGCCGGCCCGACCACCGGACGCTGAAACCTCAGCGCGCCAACCAACCCCCGTCAACGTTCAGCACCGCGCCAGACACGTAATCGCTTGCAGGCGCGGCGAGGAACACTGCCGCTTCGGCAATGTCTTCCGGACGTCCCCAGCGGCCGGCGGGAATGCGGCCCAGGATCTCGGTCGAGCGTTCCGGATCGTCACGCAGCGCCTCGGTATTGTTGGTGGCAATATAGCCGGGTGCGATGGCGTTCACGTTGATGCCGCTCTTGGTCCATTCGTTCGCCAACAGCTTGGTCATTCCCGCAACCCCATGCTTGGCCGTCGTATAGGACGGCACACGAATGCCGCCCTGAAATGACAGCAGCGAGGCGATGTTTACGATCTTGCCGCTGCCACCGCGTGCAAACACCTCGCGGGCAAAGGCTTGCGAGGTGAAAAACACCGCCTTTGCGTTGACGTTCATGACGTCATCCCAATCGGTCTCGGTGAAATCAACGGCATCCGCCCGCCGGATGATCCCGGCGTTGTTGACAAGAATGTCGATCTCGGCACCCTTAAAGAGATCGACGCCTGCCATGGGATCGCTGAAGTCGACAAGGACCTCTTTCGCCTGCCCTCCGGCGGCGGTTATCGTTTCGACCGTTTCGGCACAGCTGCGCCGTCCGACGCAGGTTACCGCCGCGCCCGCGCGGGCAAGGGCGATGGCAATCGCCTGGCCGATCCCGGTATTCGCACCGGTGACCACGGCCTGACGGTCAGTAAGAGAAAATGCAGACATCAAAAGTCTCCCATCATGGTTGCATGAGGCCAAGGAAGCGCGGGAGCGCCAGGGTGAACCACGGCACATAGGTCACCAGCGCCAGCGCAAAGCTCGTGGCGAGAAAGAAGGGCAGGATCGGACGGATCACCTGATCGATGCGCAGGCCTGCGACGGCACAGCCGACGAACAGCACGCTCCCGACCGGAGGCGTCATCGAGCCGACCCCAAGATTGAAGATCATCATGATCCCCAGGTGGACGGGATGGACCCCGATTTCCTGGGCGATGGGCAGAAAGATTGGCGTAAAGATCAGGACGGCAGGCGTCAGGTCCATGAAAAAGCCGATGATAAGCAAGCTGATGTTCATGATCAGCAGGATGACGATCGGGTTGTCGAACGACAGGATGCCATCGGCGATGATGTCCGGGATGCCCGCGATTGTCATGACGTAGGACATGATGCCGGATGCCGCGATCAGGAACAGGATCGAGCAACTGGTCACGGTAGAGGACTTCAGTGCCTCGAGGTACTCGTGCCAACTGGCCATCCGGTAGAGCAGCGACAACAGGAAGGAATACAGCACTGCAACCGCCGCGCCTTCGGTCGCGGTAAATGCGCCGATGGCGATGCCGCCAATGACCACGACCACCATCAACAACGATGGCAGCGCAGCCCAGAAGGTACGCAGCACCTCTCCGATGCTCGCGCGGCCTTCGCTGCGATAGCCCCGGCGCCAGGCGATGATCGTGATCACGATCATCACCGAAAGCCCCATCAGCAGGCCGGGACCGTAGCCCCCCATGAACAGCGCCGAAATCGACGTCCCGCCGGAAACCAGCGAAAACAGGATCAGCGGACCGGACGGCGGAATCAGGATCCCGGTGGGGGCCGAAGCAATGTTCACTGCTGCGGAAAAGCGACGATCATAGCCCTCCTTGGCCTGAAGCGGACCCATTACGCCGCCAACTGCCGCAGCCGCGGCGATGGACGACCCGGAAATCGCACCGAACAACATGTTGGCAATGACATTGGTATGCGCAAGCGCCCCCGGCATACGCCCCCCAAGCAACTTGGCAAGGTTGATCAGCCGAATGGCGATGCCGCCCTTGTTCATGATATTCCCGGCCAGAACGAAGAACGGGATGGCCAGCAATGTGAAACTGTCGATCCCGGAGAACATTTTTTGTGCCCCGATGAAGAAGATCACGTCCGATGGCAGATAGACCATTCCGACCAGCAGGGAGGACACGCCGATTGCGATCGAGATCGGCGTGCCAAGTGTCAGCAGTCCGAAAAATAGTGCGAAAAGCACGACTGCCGCCCCCGCCGGGTCGAGCATATAATCGATCAGAAAATCCATCTCAGAATGTCTCCTCGGGCAGGTCGATCGGGCTTGCCCGACCAGTCGCAATCAGAAAAGTGTTGATCGCCTGCAATGCAATGATCAGCCCCGCAGAGACCGGAACAGCGAGATAGATCAGGCCCATCGACAGCTGCATGATCGGAGAGAGCTGTGTCATCGCCGATTGACTGGCCTGCCAGCCACCCATCAGCATGACGAACCCGGCAAATGCGATGGTCACCAGCCCGTTGAAGACCCCAAGCGCCTTTTGCACCCCAGGCGGGCTAACATGCACCAGAAGCTCGAGAGACAGATGCTTTCGTGTACCAAAGCAGTAGGCCGTGCCCAGCAGCGCCATCCAGATCATCGTGAAACGCAGGGTTTCTTCGGTGAACAGAGCCGGCGTTGCCAGCACGTACCGCGTGAACACCTGCCACAGCATCAAGCAGACCATGATGACAAGCAGAGTGCAGATCAGAGCAAGAAGGGTCCGCTCCAAGCCCTTTTTGAATAAAAGCATGGTTTGCCTCCTCTCCGGCGCACCTCAGGTCAGGACACAGGTCTCCTCGCGCTTCCTCCCGCGGTGTGGTCCCGATGTAACCTTGGGATGTGAAATCCGCATGTGCAACATGAAAAATCTTTTCACATACTCCATTTCATCGACATGCGTTCACAGTCCGCCCGGCGCGATCGTGTGGCTTTAACGCTTCGACCACAGGTGCGAATTGGAATTAGCCACTCCAGTAAAGGAGGAAAACTTTGCGCATATGGGGGCGCATTCTGCTGGCCTTGGTGTGAAAATTATTTACATGTAGCAATTTGTTTTCATGATCCGCATGCTGCCTACGTCTCCGGCATCGCGCCGAGCGACAATCGTGCCACCCGCTGGAGGAGGTGGCGCTTTTCCCAGGGAGGACGACATGAAACTCAGAACACTTGCTCTTTCCGCCACCGCAGCGCTGGCACTGATTGCCGGTAGTGCGGATGCGAACACACGCCTGCGCCTCGCGAACTCGCTCTCCGAGGACCACCCCACAAGCACTGCCCTGCAACAGTTTGCGGATGAAGTGGAAGAAAAAACCGACGGTGAAGTCACCATTCGCGTTTTCCTCAATGGTGTTCTTGGCTCTGAACGCGAAGTGCTGGAGCAGCTGCAAAACGGCGCCGTCGACATGACCCGCGTCAGTGCAGGCAACCTCGAAAACTTCGATCCAGTCTTCAAGGCATTCACCCTGCCCTACATCTTCACCAGCGAAGACCAGTTCTATCGCGTGATGACCGGGCCGGTCGCCGATCAAATCTATGCCGCGACCAAGGGCAGCGGCTTCACCGGCCTGACATTCTTCGACAGCGGGGCGCGCTCATTCTACACCAGCGACAAACCCATCGAGACCCCCGCCGACCTTGAAGGCCAGAAAATCCGGGTCATGAACTCCAACAGTTCAATTCGCATGGTCGAGATGATGGGCGGCACCCCAACCCCCATGCCCTATGGTGAAATCTACACCTCGCTTCAGCAGGGCGTCATTGACGGTGCCGAAAACAACGTCACGGCGCTGACCATCGGCCGCCACGGCGAAGTGGCCAAATACTACAGCCAGGACGAACACTTGCGCGTCCCCGACTTCCTTGTGATCTCCAATGCCGCGATGGACAAGCTGACCGAAGAGCAGCAGGCCATCGTAAAGCAGGCGGCAGTGAACGCCACCGAGGCATTTCGCGGCATTTGGGACAAGGCCGTTTCTGACGCCCGCACCCAAGCCGAAGAAATGGGCGTCACCTTCATAGAGCCGGACCAGGCGCCGTTTCGCGACAAAGTCATGCCGCTGCTCGATGAGTATCGTGACGATCCCGATTTCGGCAACGTGCTAAGCCAGATCCTCGCAACCGAGTAAGCCGAAAACCCCCGAAGAATAGAGTAGCGACATGATGACCGACACTGTGAACCTGCAAGACGAAATCCGGGAAAAGATCGCCCTGATTGTCTCCGGGCTACGTAACCTCAGGGATGAGGGTCGTTTCAACGAACCCAATCTCGATGGCACAGCGGGGGACTATGTCAGCTTTGACAGTTGGGAATGGCCGCAGGGGGTTGGTCTCTATGGCATCGCGCAGCTCTGGAAGCAAACCGGGGATGCCGAAGCGCGGGAACTGCTGGAAGACTGGTATGACACTCAGTTTGCCCGCGGCTTGCCGAAAATGAACGTGAACACGACAGCGCCGATGCTGGCGCTGTCGATCCTCTGGTCGGAAACCCGCGATCCCAAATGGGAGTCCACCATGCGAGATTGGGCGCAAAGGCTACTCACAGAGGCCCCGCGCACCGTAAGCGGAGGTTTTCAGCACGACGTGTCGGACAAGATCAACGAAGGCGAACTATGGGACGACACGCTGTTCATGCTGGCGCTGTTCCTTGCCAGCTACGGTCAGGCAAGTGGCCGCAGAGACCTTGTGGACGAGGCGACCTTTCAGTTCCTGGTGCACACCCATTATCTTGCCGAGCGCGAGACCGGGCTTTGGTTTCACGGCTGGACGTTCGACGGGAACCACAATTTTGCACGCGCGCGCTGGGCCCGTGGCAACAGCTGGATTTCTGCTGGCGTGCTAGATCTCTTCGATCTGGCTGATCTCGACCAGGCGACCAGACGCTTTCTTTCCCATATCGTCACCTCGCAACTCGAAACGCTGCTGCGCTACCAGTGCGACAGCGGAGCCTGGCGCACCCTGGTAGATGACGAAACCTCTTACGAAGAAATCTCCGCGACGGCGGCCATCGGTTATGCGTTGCTCAAGGCCCATCGTCTGGGTCTTGGAGACGAACGCTGGCGCGCCGCCGGCCTCAAGGCACTGAAAGCTGTCCTCAGGCACATCGACAAGGGCGGCGTCGTGCAACAGGTTTCGTATGGCACGCGCATGGGCCATGATCTTCAGTTTTATCGGGACATCCCGATACAGCCGACCGGATATGGCCAATCAATGGCTCTGCTTTGCCTGGTCGAGGCACTCAATCACGGAGCGGAGTAGAAAAGACGGGTATCGCCCCAGAAACGTCTAAGCCTTGTCATTCTGGACCTGTCGCTCCTGATCTTTCGACACCCTTCGGCTCTTCAAAGCGCAGGGTTCGGGCGTGGTCATCAATGTCACCTTGCTGTAGAGCCAGATGCCACTGCCTGAGGCGACCACGACCAAGGGTGGCAGCAATAGCGGCGCTATCGACCCACAGCAAGCGCATGGGCATTGTTGCGTAACAGAAGCTTGAAGCGTGACGTCCCCTTTCCCCTAAGGCCTTGTGCCTCGCAGACGATCTCGGCGGCGCCGAGGTCTGAGAAGCGGTTCAACAGAGCGATGCGGATCTGGATTTCGGCCGCTTGGCGGTCTGGGTCTCTCGCGGCGATGCGTTCGCTGAAGGCTTTGAGGCAGCGCATCTTCGCCTCAATCCGGCTTCGGAAATGGTATCCCGTCCAAAGTTTCCAGAACGCCCTGCCATTTTACCGTGTAGCGCGCAGGGTTTTGTTGCGGGCGATGCTGCCGGGCAGTCCTCTTTCCAAGGCCGACCGTTCGTCCGGATCGAAAAGATCGCCGTAGCCTGGCGGTCGATGGTGTCTGAATCGCCCCGGTTTTACCGGAGACCTATAGCTTCATTTCACGTAACCCGCTCCCCGCGGGATTGCTATCGACCGTGCGCCAAAGCCAGTGTTTCTTGCCTCGGATCGAGATTGCAACCTC
>TARA_R110002033_G_scaffold171058_1_pt1 | contig 18484 bp, 13 predicted proteins | sample TARA_R110002033 | Tara Oceans TARA_R110002033 (sample SAMEA4397051) | marine metagenome | biome: Polar Biome; feature: [SRF] surface water layer (ENVO:00010504); material: water (ENVO:00002006), including particulate matter (ENVO:01000060) such as... | depth 5 m
GCAAATAAGCAGACTAATAAAGTGTTTATTATTGGCTTGCCGCGTTAGTAGGACTCACATAAGTATCATATATATATTGAATATTACATATAATCTAAACAATTCATCTAGTAGTAAGGATTATAAAAAATAACAATATATGCATTTATTAAAGTGTCAAATTACTGAATTTAAGTGAAGATCCAACATATAATTTCATTCAGAATCATATTTAGAAAAACTAGAATTACCAACTAGTGTTGATTCGGTTTCTTAAATTACTTAGATTGGTACAAATAATGAGGTACTAAAATGATAGTAATTGGCTGTAATTTCAATGTTTCTTCACTGAAAAGAGTTTCTAGGCTAGGGGATAACATACCTCAGTTATTTTATTCAAATTTATCTCCATGCTTGGAAATTAATGAGTACCTTCGAAGCTTAGCTCTCAAAAATAATGCTAAAAGCCTTCAAACAAATGCTGAACACATCAAGGAATTCATAATGTGGATCTCATCTATAGATGAGAATCTATCTGAAATTGATGACAATATATTCGATTATTACATTGATGCTCTCTGTGAATATAAAAAAAAGAATGGCCAAGAATTATCGTGGAATACTGTTCATTCAAGAGCATCTGGTGCTTACAGGTTTCTCTTGTGGGCATCTAAAAAAGGGTATTGTCCGAACCTTAATCCGGAAGAAATAAACAACCTTAGACAATCAGCTAGCAAGCGATACAAGATAAAGGGACATCATGCCAAGGCAATAAATGAACCTATAAAGTTCTTGCAGCTTGGTGCTGCATTAAGTTTCGTATCAGCAGTAGGTGAGTTAACCGGTTCTAGGAATCATTTAGTTAAGAGACGAAACGTTCTTCTTACATCATTTATGTTACAAACTGGAGTAAGAGTATCAGAAGCGTGTAATTTCCCACTCAAGGATTTACCTGAAGTTAATACTAGAGGCCATTCAACACCGGCTCGTGTTATAGGTAAAGGGCAGAAAGCACGTGTAATACTGATCCCGAATGATCTTCTTTTTGAGTTGTGGGAGTATGTTGATATCGATCGTGAAAAACAACTAGATCAACTTAGAGAGGCAGGGAGCATTGTGAGCGATACTTTATTTATCACTCAAAATGGACATCCTTTAAGTGTTAATTGGATACAAAAACTATTCAGGAAAACAAGTAAACAAATAGGTGTTCATGCTCATCCCCATTTGTTAAGACACACATTTGGAACCTATCATTATCTACTTAATCATGACCTAACAGCATTATCAAAGTTACTAGGACATACTAGCGAAGAAACAACACGCGAGTATTACGTCCATACAGCCATTCTCGTTGCTTATTCTGGCACATATAATTCACTTCAACGCGAAATAGACAAAATTGCTAAGGAAACCATTAGTGAGTAAATACGTCAGCATTTCAAGGTTAGCCAGGGATGAAGAAAGAGCCTATAACGATTTAAAATTCTCAATAAAGTGTAAAAATACGGGGGTCATCTACTCTTATAATTTCAACAATGAGCTCCAGTATGCAACAAGGAGTATTGTTGCACTTTGTTGTTGGTCAATATACAAGAACCGGAATTCGCACGGGCATTTAACTAGGGTATCATTGAAAGAAAGAATCAGACCCTTTTTAAAGTTTACTAAAAGCGAAGGCATCACCTCGCCTTCAATGTTTAATCACCTCACCCTTAAAAAGTATGCTCGGTGGCTAAGAGACCATTCAGGGCTTAAGTATTCTATTGCTGGAAATACTTTTCGGAGTGTGGCTAAAGTTTTTAAACAATTTAAAAATCATCACTCAGTTCCTGATGATTTTATCTTACCGCTTAATATGTTCCCAAAATCAAATAGTATGACAATCAGCCATGAAGGATATAGTGAGGAGGAAATTAAGGCTATCTTAAATCTAGTAGTAAAAAAATTAAGAACGACTTCATCTCGGTTAGAAAGTTCATACATCCCCAAATGGATAGGTAAGGAGCCCCCCCTTGAAGACATTGCACCATTTATTCCAAACAAAAAGACTAGATCATTTTGGGCTAGCAAAGAATATTGTCACTGGTTCTGGGAGAATCACCTAGGGTGTGCAAGGCTAAGTTTGGGAGAAATCAGCAAGAAGCCCAAGGGGACATCATTCGCGATGGGAATAGCTGAGTACTCGACATCACGAGCCGAAGCATTAGAATCTTTTTATAAAAAAATTGGGGCTAGCGAAAACTATATATCACGCTACATAGGTAAGCCTGCGCCCATCAAGTTTAAAACACCTTGGGCCAGTAAAGATTATCTTCAATGGTATTGGGAAAATAAAATTGAGTGCAAGGCACTAAATCATAATGAAATAAAGTCACAACACCCCAAATTTTATATTGGGTTCCGACAGCACCACCCTACTTGGATCAAAGATTTCTATGAGGAAAACAACGTAATAAATCGAGTTTCTATAAATGACTTGGCACCATACTATTTGATGTTACTTATCCGTACAGGACTCAACCCAAGTACAATACATAGATTAACAATTGATTGTATAGAGCAAGACCCAATAAACCCTAATCGTAAACACATTAGGTGGGACAAATTTCGTTCTCACAAAAGAGGCAAAACAATTTCAGTTGAGCGTAGCGGAGACAGTTGGCCTATACGCATAATACAACGTGTTATCAACATTACGGCAGCCTATAGGCCTGAAGGTGAAAAAGCGTTATGGATAACAAATGCTTACAGATATCTAGATCCTAAAGTACACTCGATGAAATCATTTCAGAGAGGAATAAGAAAATTTGCCTTTGACAATAATTTACGCAGCTCTAACGATGGGGACATTATCGAACTTAAAGGATGTTTATTCAGGCCTACTTTAGCTTGGCAAGAGTATTTGAGAACTGAAGATTTAAATTATCTGCAATCTCTATTGGGCCATAAAAGATCAGCAACTACATCCGACTACTTGAGGCGTCTAAACGATCCAATATTTAAAGCAAGGCGCGGTCTGCACCAGAAAGCAATGCTGGTCGATCTTGCATCTAACACAGATAAACCATTTAAGTTTAAATCAGATATCCCTACCAACATTCAAGAAAACGTTTTAACTCACTGTAAAAACCCATTTGATTCACCAGTGCTAAACCAGAGTAATGACACTGCATGTAGTGCAGATACAGAAGTATGCCTTGGGTGCCAGAATTTAGTTATTACACCATTAGATATTAAAAAATTTTTTTGCTTTATAAACTACTATGAAAGTGCGGTCGCAATCGGTGAGATTGATGAGAAAGAGTACCATCTAGCGACTACAGAGAAGCGCTATATGTGGGAGACTTATATTCTTCCTAAATACAACAAATCCATTGTTGAGAGGCTTAAAAGCGAAGCAATAGACAATCCACTCCCTGAATGGTCTTTAGCGAAGGATATGTAAACATGGATAACATTCTAACCCTCATTTCAAGACCAATATTAACTCTAGATAATATACGGATATCGAAAAACTCATTTTATCGCGATAATAAGTGGGATTTTAGTACTGAAAATCCTGAGTTACGAGCGGCCTATGTTACCTTTAACTTTAATCTATTTACCTTTCAGGATGGAACTACTGTGTGCAGTCTCGGCAACGAAGTGTATTTAGATATTGCTAAAGCATATACCTACTCACTGCTTATCGATCCGATACCTACCAATCCAAAATTATCGACCTTAGTAAAAGGCCAACGATACGGGTTAAAAACACTACTTAGATTCATGCACAAATACAGTATAAAGCGTTTAGCTGATATTACTGAAGAAGACGTAAATAACCTAAGAGAGGATATTATTAATACGCCTCATATAGCAGCAAAACAATTAACCAATAGAACATTAATGGCTAGAGTAAAAGGCTTTAGCTATATCGAAATACAATCCCCAAAGCTGATTGATGGACTGAAAGTATCGCTTCTGCAAGGAATAACTGAAACCGAATGGTCACGAGCGAACGCAGCTAAAACAATAGGAAGATTCGAGAAAACAACCATTGAAATGCCTGACATCATAGCTAGACAACTTTACGAAAAAGCCACCGATCAGATTGAGTGTTACCAAAAGCTTGTTGATATAAGAGAAGCGAAAGAAAAGTTCAAAACAATCAGAAAATATAAAGTAATAAAAAAAGAAAACGGTGATCATTATTACAAACCTGTTTACCAAGAACTATTTCCATATGGGGAATTTGGTATAACGAATGGAAATGATATAAGGAGCATGCAGAGTAGGCTTTTAGCCGCAGGGTATATTCTTATCGCGATGTTTACAGGAATGAGAATACATGAAGTTTTGAACATTGAATCCGCAAATAACTTCGTAACAGAATCGATTACTTATAATGATGAAGAGCAAGTAATCAGCTTCGTAATTTCCAAGAGTACCAAACTAGAGGCCGTTCCAACTGCATACAAGTGGCAAACATTACCTTTTATTAGCGAGGTATTAGATAAAATAAAAGCTGGTCTTGGAAACCGGTACGATAACGGACATGAATTTCTCTTTGCATCTAATAGGCTCAACTTTTCTCACCCCATATCTTCGATGAGAATGAACCAATTACTTAAGGAGTTCGTTGAATATCATCACATAACCCATAATGGCAAGTTATGGCACTTATCTAGCCATCAATTTAGAAAAAAGTTTGCTCGTATTATGGTAAGACAAGGACTAGGGATAAAAGCGTTACAGGACCAACTCAAGCATTATGATATTGAAATGACAAAGGTTTACGGCGATCCCAACCTTTTCATCGAGCTGCAACAAGAAAAATTCGCACTCTCAGAAGAACTATATGAGGAGCTAATCACCAATCAGATACCGATTATTGGCGGCGGTTCTGAAGAGGTTAACAAACTGCGGAAAGAGTTTAGAGGAATGAGCAAAGAGGACCGAATAAAATTTTTACAGAGCCTTCCGAATAAAGCATTAATAGAACAAACAGATGATGGTTTGTGTATATATAGACCTAATAAGTCTTTATGCGCTGGCAATAAGTCTGCTTGCAGACCAGCGGATTGCAACAACTCCATTATTCCTGCAAATGGTAAACGACGCACACTTGAATGGCGTATGCGTGAGAACAAACGGCTTATAGCATTCTTCAAGAATGACTCCTTAAAAGTGTCGCATCTAAATGAACGTATAAGGGAGATTGATAGCCTGCTAAAACAACTGATCACAATAGAGGCGCACAATGAATAAAGGCCGTACAAGAGGCAGTTCGCATGGACTGCTACAAAATAGAGAAGATACTAAGAAAAAAAACACCGAAGCACTATGGAAGCAGATTGAACGACTACGAAAAGAAAAATTTGCCCAAACCTGGTCATTTAAAGAAATATGGAGTGGGGCTGGCCTTAAAAGTAATATGGCATTAAACAGCCCTTGGAATATACATGTAAGAGACGCGATTGAAACTCACAACAAAAATGTTCGAGAAGGATTAGCGTCAAGCGAATTAGCCCTCGAACATAGAAGAACATTTAGAGATGATAATCGCAATCTTCGTAAACAATTAAAAGATATGGAGATACAGCGTAACATGGCGCTGGAAAGTATCGCGATTTACCAAACCGAATGTGATGAACTAAAAAAGGAAGTTCGTCGTTTAGAGTCAAGAATTAATAGACTTCAACAATAGAATCATATGAGATGACTCTGGGTTCAAATGTAACTTCCAAAGTGTCATGGCGATGTTGCCTATATTCATATCGGAACGCTTCTATTTATCAACTTAGAAGCGAGTTGATAGCTGCACTACACCAACTCATTTTTTCTAACTATCGTTTAAATTGTGAACTCTTATCTTTATTTAGGAAAACTTAACCAAATGTTCGCCCAAAAAGAGTATGCTTAGGATCTGCATCGTACAGTTCAAGAACAGTTCCATGTATTATCTGAGCGCGTTCGTTGTTATTTAAAACACACTCGTCATCTTCGTCAAGTCCCTCATTGCCTAGAATTTGTTCATATGTATCTTTATTCATGTTTACAAAATATTGAAGTCCAGATTGATTCACAGCCTCCAATACTACTTTAAACATTGTCGCTTTTTGTCTTGGATCCATACCAGAAAAAATACAACTGTCATGCGCTAAGAAACCTAAAGCGTTTGGGTTTAGAGAAAACAACAACAAATCATAACAAAATATTTTTACTTCATTGACGCCTTGCGAACCATCTTTATGTATATGAGGCTCAATATTATAAAGGTATTGAGCATCTTTTGAGTTAGTTACAGATAGCCTTCCACCATGATCTGTATAGAAACGTTTGACAAAGCTCCTAAACTTTGTTTCCACATCTTTTAATTTAACCTTCTGTTCTTCTAAGTACTTTACTGACTCCGCTTTGACAGTTGCTTTATCAAGTTCCAACTTGGCTTTATCTTTTTCAAATTTAGCGAGCAAAGTTTGGTAGCTAGTCAATTCAGCTATATCGGCATCTAATGTTCGAATTCGTTCGCCAATAGAATTGTATTCTTCCAATGCACCTTTTGAATCCAAATCCTTAAGTATTTTGTCTCTCATTGCTTCTATATTTGCTAATTTTGTTTGCAGATACTTATTATTTTCACGCAATTCAGAAATTTGGTCTTTAAGACGATCTTTCCTAGCTTCTTGAATTCTAATATGAAAATCCTGAGCATCTTTTAAACGCACAGCAACTTTATCTGGGAAGTGGAACTCAGACTCTTTATAAATTTCAGTGATTTTTGCAATATCTATAGCCTCATCTCGGCTAGCATCAAGAGTCATGATTCTTTTGCGTATATCTTTTTCGTTGGTATATATTTTATTACGATATACAGCCATTTCTTGCGTTAATTCATCTGCTTGATGTTTTAAATCATCGTAATTTAACGCAATAATGAAGTTAGCTTTAGCTTCAATTAAGCGATCCCTTTCTTCCTCTAAATCGAGTAAATCAGATTCGTTTATTAAGACTTTCTGCTTGTTAAGTACTTGTTCAGTATTCTTTAGTTTTCTGATGTCTTCAGCAATTTTTTTATTCTTTGTGATTAATGAAGTATCTAAACCTAACAAAACTAAGTTATATAGCATTTGATAGTAGTCATTAGGTTGCTGACCTTGTTGAGTGAGTGCGCCAGCATAATAATTTCTACCAGGTAAGTAACGGCGAGCGAACATATTAAACAAAGGTTTGAAGTTCATATCAAATGTATTACAAGCAGAGATAAGCGACCTAAGCTTTTTCGGGTATGCAGACTTTGATATCTTTTCATTATTTAAGTAATAAGCAGATTCAGCGAAGTTTTTACTGATAATGTACGGAACCGATCCAACCATGAAATCTAAATGCATAGTACCATAACTAGACAAAAATGATTTGAAGCCTACATCACTTGGACTCTTGTCATCAAATGACCCTCCAAACATTAAGTGAAGCAAGCTTAAGGAGGAGCTTTTGCCTATTCCGTTGTAGCTGTCTTTGGCGAAAGAACTTAACTGTAAACCAGCGACTATGTTTAGTCCTGGCTTAAAGATAATTTCTTTGAAATCTGGGTTATCAGAATACAGCTTTAAAAGTTTCATTTTGTAACTCCACCTTGCCAATTATGAACAGAAAATCAAGGCACTGTTGCAGTTTTTCAATAGTCACATGTTTTGGGTATGATTTATTTACCAAGTCTAGAAGGTCGTTGAACTCGACTTCTTCCTCTTTCATAATATTCACGACATAAGCGGATATGCAGTACAAAGAGTCTATCGGCTTAACTGTTTTCGATGGCAAGATCATTGTTTCACCCCAACATCACATATCTCAAAAAAATAGGCGATGATTATCCACGAAACGCTCTGACTATTGAAGTCTACTTTTATGATTGCTAACTCAATAGCTTCTTTTAGTAAAAATAGTATTTTGTTAAAGCATATCTTATTTTTAGTTGCCAAATCGTGTAGCTGGGCCACTTTCATACCCTGCAAATCAGTAGATTGTGCGTACTTTCTGAGGTTTTTTCTTAATACATCAGCATAGTAACCATCAACGACGAGGTTCCTCAGTTCTCCAATTTGGCTTTGGTCGTCAAAGTTTGAGATAGCCAATGTGTAATCCAGTCCCAAGTTGATGTGGGACGTTACTCTTGGATTAAGGCTATTGAGTTCAATTTTGTCGTCAGAATCTATTGAACCTAAGTCGTCATTGTAGATCTCACGAGCAGAACTCTGCGCTTTGAGCAACAGCGCAAAGATAATTTGCAGGGTAATCTCGTCTGTATACTTATCTTCTAAATCGGTGAAATATTGGCGATAAAGCTCGCTGAGCTTGTTGCCATCCATTGCCTTAATCTCGTTTAAAAGGTCTGCGCTATCTTTTAAATGAGGATATATATCTTTGATTCCATATTTTTTTTCGAACTCATTAATAGATTTTTCTTTGAAATCTTTAGGTTTTTCTAATAGATAAAGAACTTCAAGTGTGTAGCCTTTGTAGGTGGGATTACAGAGTATTTTAAGCGAATTATCAATCTTTTGTTTGGTAACAGTACTTGTAACCTGAATGACTTTTTTAGCGTTGTGGTCAACTAAATCAATGTAGGCTTCATTTTTACCGGATGAGTTAGCATTAACGAAGTGAGCCCCTCGAACCTTGTTTATCACATCCTTGAAAAAATCTTCTGCATGAATATTGATAGAAAAATCATTTATTGATTGGTGCAGTTTTATGTCGCACATCAATATGGAAAGAGTTCTACTGATTTGGTCAATAGTTTCTTTTCGGTCGTAAAGCATATTTATATTCTTCCCCTACCAGCTAAATAATTCTTCTTTCTTCAGCGTCATAGCTAAATGGCCGAGTATTTTGATATCTGCTTTTCCCATTTCAATTGGTCATATCTCTAAACACAAGAGCTAGTTTATTTGCTGGGCAAGTGTTGGATATGATTGTTAGATAACTATGTGACACCTTTAATAATAAAAATTAAGTTCACTAATGTGCGGTTTGGTCATTCAGCATCCTTGAGTCCCGCTGCACCTAGCTTACTAAAGTAGAGCATATTTGATTCCAATTGTAACTCCGAGGGTACCATTTATTTTACGACATGTAACACGACTCGAAATACCTTTCGTGATTCAAGACAAATTATGTTTTCCATAAGTATAGACATACCAATTTAGGTTCCTAGCGTAACTCTTTTTACTCAAAGGTAAATTTCAAAATGAAAACTATACTATCTTCAATTGCCGACATGTTTTTGCTGACGGTTACCCTATTTAGGGTAACAACTCTCTTAGGTCACACCCTAACACCTCTGAGAGTTGATATGCCTTTTCCAACGTAATATTAACTTCTCCTCGTTCTATTCGCCCAGCATAGCTGCGATCGATCTCGGCTAGCAACGCCAATTTATCTTGGGAAATGCCCAACTCTTTGCGCTTGCTCCGTAATTTCATGCCAAATTGGATTGCTAAGTCTTTCATTTTTTATCTCGTTAAAGATAAAGACTATCCAAAGTTGCGGCTTATAAAGCCACGGATTATAATCCGTATTTGATTTATAATGCTCTTCTACTTCTAGTAGTGAGTAATATGTAGCCCCTTGCGAGAGAAATATGCCGAGAGTTTCAATTAAAATATGCACCACATTACATACAATCCTCCAACATGAGAGCTTTGATAATTTCCAAATAGTGCATTTACGAGATGCATTTATTGCGGCTTCAGCTAATGACCAAAATGTTATTGAAAGCTATAAGTTTATTTATAGGCAAGTAGTTCGACTGGTTAAGAAAGGACTGTTAAAAAAGATTAATAAAGAGAACGAGAAAACCGTCATTTATCAAAAAACAGAGCAATTTTATCAAGTAATTTTTGTTACAAATGAACGTAATGGAGGTACTAAACCCTCATCAAAATTTCAGGATATAACTGATCATGATCAAATTCATTTGCTAAAAGAACGCCTTAAAGAATCAGAAATTGATTTACTCACCAGTATTGGTGAATCAGAAGAGTATATGCAGCTATACAAATCATTTCCTGAAATGAAAGAACATCTTGAGTTTATGTACATGTTAGCAAGGGAAAATAGCTCAAAATTACTTGGTCAAATCAAAGCGATTAAATCTGTTCTCGCACACCAACAGAAGTAACTCTAATGCAACTACGGCAATGGCAATCAGAGTGTGTCAATAGCGCTTTGAAGCACTTTCATGCAAATCAAAGACATTTCCTTTGTCTAGCAACTCCTGGGGCTGGTAAGACTATTATGGCTGCTGAAGTCGCTGCCAAATTATTTGAACAAAATCTTATCGATTTCGTATTATGCTTTTCACCCTCAGTAAATATTTCACAAGGTATTCAAAAAACATTTTCACAACGGTTGGAATGTCGCTTTGATGGTGTAATTGGCTCTGTCGGCTGTTCTTATACTTATCAAGGTATGTTGTCTTTTCAAGAAGATTTCTGGCAGTTACTAAAAAAAAACCGGGTATTGGTAATTTTTGATGAGATCCATCATTGTTCTGGCAGTACTCTAGAGGATGCTAATGCTTGGGGGGAAGAAATCTTACTTAATATACAAGATCAAGCGCAATACACCTTGGCATTGACGGGGACTCCTTGGCGTTCAGATCAAGCACCGATAACATTATCTCGATATACTGATCCAGATGGTCAAATTTTGTGTGACTATGTTTATGGACTAAAGGAAGCCGTTGCCGACGGTGTATGTCGGACTCCAGAAATTATATTAATTGATAATGATAAAATTTCAGTTACTAGTGAAGAGAACGAAACAAAAACATATTGTTGTTTAGATGACTTATTTAAAGCCTCATCGATTTCATACCAGTTGATCATAAAAAATGATGTCGCAATTAGACATATTTTAGCATTAGCAACACATAAACTTAAGGTAATAAAGCGCTCTAATCCTAATGCAGCTGGACTTGTCGTTGCATCCTCAACCGAACATGCTGAATATATCTTTAACATGTTAAAAAACGAATTGAATGAAACCGCTCAGATTGTTACTTATAAAGAAGATGTTCCTTCGCTTAAAATAAATGAATTTAGGAATGGGACAACCAATTGGATTGTCAGTGTTGGGATGATAAGTGAGGGGACTGATATCCCACGTTTACAAGTGTGTTGTCACCTCAGCAGAGTAAAAACTGAGCTCTATTTTAGACAAGTTTTAGGCCGTATATTACGTACTAGTGATTCAGCTAACCAGCAAGCTTTGTTATATACTTTCGCAGAGCCAAAGCTCGTAGAGTTTGCAAACCGTATAGCTGAGGAAATACCTCACATACCAGTATTATTTAAGAAGCCTATAGTTACTATTTTATCGCCAGATAATTCAAGTCATAACAAAACTAAAGGGACAGGGTTAAAGCTTGTTAATATTAGAGAATTTAAATTAGGGAGCATCAACATTGCGACACTCACAAAGCCACATCTTTTTAATCGAATTGAATCACAAGCAAAAAGTAATATTTCGGCAACATTATCTTTCGAACTCTTAGGTGGATTTAGAGAAAAAGTTGTTTCAATTTTTGATTCACCGTTTTAAGAATTTAGTCCAAAATCATGGTGCCATATCGGCTGAGTAACCGGTTTGTACTAATAGCCAATCTAGCTTTACATCAAAAAATAGTACTGCCCTTTAGTAAATGATTGAATGCTACTTAGCTATGTGAAGAAATCAAATATTGTAAAAGTAGTTTTTTTCAGCAAATATATATCCCCAAGGAATATAACTCGTTTATTTCCGACCATTCTAAGGATGTCAAAATGGAATTCGTGATAGGGATCGTCGTTATTTATTTTCTGTACAAACTTGTATCAGGAAAACCTAAAAGCAGCTCCACTATTAGTAAACCAGTCACCCCAGACACTCAAAGCAGCTACTCAACTAACTCTCGAACTACGACTATTTCTTCTAGTAATGACGATGACGATGACGATTTTGCGACTTTCACGATCCATACAAGTTTTGACAGAGAAACAGAAAAATCTACCAATAAACAGAAAGGTCGCTGGGTTGCAGAAAGTGAACAACTGACAATAAACGGAAGGCGATTCACCAGAGGACTTTTTTATTTTGGTGGGGTTATGGACTCCCTCTCAGGCTATGGCACAGAACCTTCTTTGGTCGATGATAAGTTGCCTGCACTGCTGATGTCTGCGAAAATCGGTTCTGAATTATATACAGATGATTCCTTCGGGTACTGGCCAAGTTATGCTTCCCTTTCAAAAGGTTGTAGAGGGGCGTATCTCGATTTTTTAGCATCTGATCGATCAGAACCAACCACCCCCATTGGGTACGTATTCATCTACTTTTATGGATTCGAGAGACGAATTATTGAAAACCGAGCTAATAAGCTGGTTTCAGACCAAGAGTTCATCACGATATTTGAAGAGGTACTACGCCTTCATCAAGTGTTCAATGCGAACCGTTCTTTTAGGGGATATTCGGCTAATTTTCTGGAATTAATGGCCTTGCTCAGACCCGATCTGCTTGAGCACAGAGCGAAGGAAATACCGGAAACAAGCAATGGATTGTCATTCAAAGTTAAACTTGCAACTACGATAGCAAACAGTCAGCCAGTTGATGCAGATCTTGCACTAGAGTGGTTAAAAAATACGTTTGAGTATTCTCTGAAAACGCCAGCGCGAAGATGTGAAGACGAGTTCAGAAAGCTGTTCAATATAAGATTTACTAACAAATTTGGCGATGGAATTTCGGTTAAGCCAAATAAAACCAAGCTCTCACTGACATACCATTCAGCGAGTAATGGTATTCATAGTGTTGAAATCAATAAACACGATCTACCGGACCCAAGTCTTTTAAAAGCACCAATAAATAAACTCATTCCCATTGCAGAGCTGTGTACAGAAGAACTTAACAGTTACAGTCGCTATTTGGGTAAAGCAGATACCTCTAAAAATGATATTGCGGCTTTAATGCTGTTGCCGAAAGAGCTAGCAAATGAATCAAACTCCCCTGTTATCGAATCATTTAAGCAATGGGCTGAGCAATTAATCCAGAACAATATGGGGTTAACAACAGTACAAGAGTTTTGGTCCCAAACAGGAATGCCACTGCCAAAAGCTATTAATAAAAAAGAGAATGAACTGCTGACTAATCTCGCAACTAAAGCAGATATTGGTATTGCACCCGACCAACGTTTTCATTTGACCAAATTCAAATTAGACGGAAATATCGTATTGTTTTCGCCTGGGCATGGAGAGTTTTTTGAGCCTCGCCCAGCCTTTCATCAGGCAATGCTCGCATTAAGGCTCGGGGCGATGGTGGCGACCATTGACGGCATTGTTGATATTGATGAAGAGCAAACCCTTCGCAAGCTTATTGAGCATGATGATAAATTGTCGCCAACGGAGAAAAACTCCTTGTCAGCTTATCTTACTTGGCGATTAAATAGCCCTGCTAACACCGTAGGATTGAGTGCAAGAATAGAGTTATTAAACTCCAACCAAACCGAGTTTTTGAAGAAACTTATCATTTCCATTGCTCTTGCTGATGGTAAGGTTGATCCGTCGGAAATAAAACAAATTGAAAAGCTTTATACCTCATTGGGACTCGATAAATCACTGGTTGTAAGTGACATTCACAACGTAACAGCGACTAGGATACCAACATCATCTTCGACGTCAGACGTTGGCCCAAATAAAGATGTATTCCAGCTGGATGAAGACATTCTTGCAATGCATGAGAGTGATACCAGTGATGCCAAGTCAATGTTAGCAAATATCTTTACTGTTGATGATGAACCAGAACCTGAGCAAAAAAGTTCATTAGCGACTAAGCCAGATGGTCTGGATATAACTCATAAAGAATTGTTTGACGCGCTAATCACTAAACCTGTTTGGGCTCGTAATGACGTTAACGAGCTTTGCAGTAAACTCAAACTGATGGTTGATGGTGCTATCGAAACGATTAATGATTGGGCATACGAAAAAGTCGATGCACCGGTGTTGGATGACGATGGTGATATCTATGTTGATCTCGAAATTGTTGAAGAGTTAAAGGAGTAAATGATGATTGTTAAGAAAATTCGAGCTAAAGAAAGAGACGCAATTATCCAATCTCTGAAATCTGGCGTAACACCCAAGGTTGGGATCCAACATATTCAAGTCGGCCGAGTGAATGAACTAAAAGCTATGATTCAAGATATTGAACGGATCTCAGACGGTGGTTCCGCCTTCAGGCTTATTATCGGTGAGTATGGCTCGGGGAAGACATTCTTTTTGAGTGTAGTAAGAGCTATTGCGTTAGAAAGAAAGTTGGTGACTATCAACGCCGACTTGTCACCGGTCAGGCGGATCCATGCCTCGGCTGGTCAGGCAAGAAATCTTTATTCAGAGCTTATGCGTAACATGTCCACCCGCAATAAGCCGGATGGCAATGCATTGACCAGTGTTGTGGAAAAATTTATCACAGAAGCTCGAATGGAAGCAGACAGCAGCGGTAAAAGCATCAATGCCGTTATTCATGAAAAGCTGTCGTCACTGTCAGAGCTTGTTGGTGGATATGACTTTGCGAAGGTTATTGAGGCCTATTGGAATGGTCATGAAGCCGAGAACGAAGCACTAAAAGTGAACGCCATAAGGTGGTTGCGTGCTGAATACTCTACTAAGACAGATGCTCGTAATGACCTTGGTGTAAGAACCATCATATCGGATGCATCTTTTTATGACTCGCTTAAGTTAATGAGTCTTTTTGTTCGCCAAGCTGGTTATCAGGGGTTATTGGTAAACCTTGATGAGATGGTGAATCTTTACAAACTTAACAACACCACCGCCAGAACGTCAAACTACGAACAAATTTTACGTATTCTTAATGACTGCCTCCAAGGTACAGCAGAGCACTTGGGTTTCTTGCTTGGTGGAACACCTGAGTTCCTTCTCGACCCAAGAAAAGGCCTTTATAGCTATGAAGCACTGCAATCTAGGCTTGCCGGCAACACCTTTGCTAAGCAAGCTGGTGTTATCGATTACTCATCTCCTGCATTGCATCTTGCAAGTTTAACCCCGGAAGAGCTTTATATCTTGCTTAAAAACTTACGCCACGTTCATGCTGAAGGTGATGAAAGTAAGTATCTTGTTCCTGATGAATCCTTAAAAGCGTTTTTAAAGCACTGCAGTCAAACTATCGGGGATGCTTATTTCAGAACGCCAAGAAACACAATAAAAGCATTTTTAGATATGCTTGCTGTCATCGATCAAAATCCAAATATAGCATGGAATAACTTGGTCGCCTCTGTCGCAATCGAAGAGGAGAAGCCTTCTGATGTAGAGCTCGATATCGAAGAAACGGAGGAAGAGTTGGCTGACTTCAAGCTATGAGAAACGAACATGAGAAGCTTGATATCAAAGTTCAACGTTGGATTTTCCAACAAGGTTGGCCCAGCCTAAGAGAAATCCAGTGCCTGGCCATTGAGCCGATATTATCCGCAAACACCGATGTTTTAATCAGTGCGTCAACTGCTGCAGGGAAGACTGAAGCGTTTTTTCTTCCCGCAATAAGTGCGATTTCAGCTCAAGAAAATGGGGTAGGTATTCTTTATATTAGCCCACTTAAAGCCTTAATCAATGATCAAGACAGGCGCTTGGAAAGCCTATCTGATTTACTCAATATGCCAGTCACACCCTGGCATGGCGATAGTCCACAAAGCAGAAAAAATAAGCTAAAGGCATCTCCTGCAGGCATTGTCTTGATCACGCCAGAGTCACTTGAGTCTTTACTTATTCGTGATGCCGGTTGGGTAAAGTCTGCATTTTCATCTTTAAAATACATTGTGATAGATGAATTTCATGCCTTTTTGAGTTCAGAGCGCGGACATCATTTATTGTCGCTGCTTCACCGGCTAGAACATCTGCTCGGGCGCTTAAAAACACCAATTCCCAGAGTGGCATTGAGTGCCACACTTGGCGAGCTAGAGAAAGTCCCGTTATCACTGCGGCCAAATCAATCTTTACCCTGCAAAATTATTCGGGACTCAAGTTCGACATCGACTCTCAAGATCCAAATTAAGGGGTATCTAAATCCTGTTGTGTTAGAACCCGAAATGCCAGTCGATGCCGAATATCAGATCTGCCAAGATCTCTTCAAATTTTGCCGCGGAAGTAACCATTTAGTATTTGCAAATAGCCGGAACAGAACTGAGAGCATAGCAGTAACATTGAGTGACTTATGTGAGCAACAGGCGGTGCCAAATGAATTTTTTCCACACCATGGTTCGTTATCGAAGGAACTGAGGGAAAGCCTCGAAAAGCGCCTTCAACAAGAGCAGTATCCCACAACTGCAGTGTGTACTATGACGTTGGAATTGGGTATCGACATAGGAAAAGTCAATTCGGTTGTCCAGGTAACCGCTCCTCACTCTGTTTCAAGCCTTCGCCAAAGGATGGGACGTGCCGGGCGACGTGGTGGCCCATCTATTCTGCGCTTGTTGATTGCAGAAGATGAACTGAATAAAGATTCAAGTGTTATTGATAATCTCCGTTTGGAGCTAATACAGTCATTTGCAATGATCAGGCTATTGATTAGCAGTAAATGGTACGAGCCGGCAGATACATCCCTTTACCACTTTTCTACTTTTTTACATCAGATCCTTGCTGTTATTGCACAATGGGGAGGGATTAGAGCTGATCAGCTGTTCAACCTGCTGTGTAAAGAGGGTCCATTCCAACACATTACTGTAGAAGACTACAAGGCCGTTCTGCTGAATATGGGTAGCACAGAGTTAATCACCCAGCTTGGTAGTGGAGAGCTGGTTTTAGGCGTGTTAGGTGAGCGTATTACCAGCCACTACTCATTTTATGCCGTATTCACAACGCCAGAAGAGTTTAGGATTATCAACGGCACCAAAACTCTGGGTACGCTGCCTATCGATTCTTTGGTGTTAGTTGGTCAGCACATCATATTCGGTGGCAAAAGATGGATAGTTAAAGACATAGATAGCGACAAAAAGACCATTTATGTTGAACATGCCAAAGGTGGAAAACCACCCAAATTTGGTGGTAGTGGCATGTCGGTACATGATGTTGTGCGTCAGGAGATGTTCCAAATTCTCTGTGAAGGCGATTACCGGATATCTGTCGCAGATCAGAAGATAGATTTTGCCGATGCGAACGCTAGGGCGTTATTTCAGGAAAGCATGGCGTTTTTTAGTGAGGCCAATTTAACGCATAACGAACTGCTGCAGCAAGGTAATAGTACTTATATTTTTACATGGTTAGGTGACAAAACGGTAAATACGATAGCTGCTCTGCTAATTATGAATGGATATGAAGCAGGCGCTTATGCTGGAGTTATTGAAGTGAGTAAAGCATCTTTAAGTGAGGTTTCGGCGACCTTATGCTCCTTGGCAAGTGCAGATATACCTAACGCAACAGAGCTCGCTCGCAGTGTTTTAGAAAAACGAGTAGATAAGTTTGACGAGTTCTTACCTGAAGAAATCCTTTCTATCGGATATGGTGCAAAAGCATTTAACATAAATAAAGCAAAAATTTGGCTAGAAAAATTCAGCATTTCGATTACTCATTCTCCAAATAAGGGTCTCCATAATTCTGTGTCAGGTTCATTTCACAACTAAACCTTGAGTTGCTCTAGCTCATTTTTGTCTAATAAACGGGTTAGGGGGCTAAATCATTTATGGACAGAAATTGGTTAGTGCAAAAGGTCTAAAAATGGGGGGTTAGATTAGGAAATTTATGGGTATCAATTAAAGTTTACACTGACCTCACATATCGCTTATATCGCTTAGATAAAGAGTCAAAGGTTGTTCTAACTCTAACTGCTAATAATCTACTTGGATAGCTAACCAAGAAACTCATAACCAATGATACTATAGTAAAAACGTAGTCAGCATATTCAAAATTAAGGGGAAGTTATGCCAAGATGGTTTACTTATTTTTTGTTCGGTATTAGCCTAGCTATATCTTTCGCAGTTGGCTTAACAATTGATAAGAGCAATATAAATTATGGGGAGTTTATCAAAGACTTCATTACTATGCTGATTAGTATAGGGGCTTTGTGCATTGCTGCTACAGCACTGGAAACATTTAAAAAACAGCATAGATATCAAGAACAATACAGAATGCTCATTGGTCTGTGCAACCAACTCATTAGTTGTGAAAGATTTAAAAAAAATGTATTGAGTCGAAATTCCTCACTTGTTATGTACCACCAAGAGAAGAATGAGGACTATAAGGGTGCCGCAGAGGACTGGGGAAATCAGCTAAGTAATTTCAGAAATTCGATTTATGAAATGCAAAACTACGTTGATAGGTCAAAGTTTATTTTACCTCCAAAAGAATACGAAGAAGTAAATCACTTTTGCCAAAACCTGATTTGCAAATCCAAAGAAATAACATTGGGAGCTGAATACATCAAGGATAATATATCTGATTACAATGGAACACCTTACCGCGGTGAACCGGCTTTTCATAGCGCGTTT
>TARA_R110002033_G_scaffold40350_5_pt1 | contig 18477 bp, 18 predicted proteins | sample TARA_R110002033 | Tara Oceans TARA_R110002033 (sample SAMEA4397051) | marine metagenome | biome: Polar Biome; feature: [SRF] surface water layer (ENVO:00010504); material: water (ENVO:00002006), including particulate matter (ENVO:01000060) such as... | depth 5 m
AGAGGTCTATTAGTACAATTATCATTTTTTGGTTCATATAGGTCAAGCTTTAAAGTATCGCTATTTCTAATAGAATAATTATATGTTTTTACAGTAATGTTATCAAAAACAGTATCGATATATCTAGTTTGTGAAATTACCAGAGCGCTCCAAGAAAATATAAAAAATGTAACTATCTTGTTAATCATTTGAAGGTTATTGAAGCATTATAATAAATTTGAAAGTTTTAAAATATTATGAAAAATTATGATAATATTTATAAGTAGTTTATAGCAACAAGAATTCCAAGATAGTGAAAAAATACAAGCCAAATCTATAAGAAAGTCTATATTTAATTTAATACTGAAAGAGTATCCAGATTTTAACTTAAAAAGTATTATTTCAGTTTCAGAGCTTAACCATTATCGACAAAAATATATTGCAGAATATTTAATTCACGAAGTTGGAGAACTTAATGAACTTGAAGAGGATGTTTTAAAGACTTTACAAAAACATGAGACTATTACAGATAAAATTGGTGCGGACTCGGATGCTACTAATTTTACCTTTGGTCAAAGGCTCGCAGACAAAATTGCTTCCTTTGGAGGTAGTTGGAAGTTTATTATACTATTTGGAATTTTTATAGCTGTTTGGATTTCTTCAAATATTATATTTTTAGTGAATAAGGGTTTTGACCCATATACGTTTATTTTATTAAACTTAATCTTATCCTGCTTGGCGGCGTTGCAAGCTCCTGTTATTATGATGAGTCAAAACAGACAAGAAGAAAAGGACAGAGAGCGTTCTGAGCAAGATTACATGATTAATTTAAAATCTGAACTAGAAATAAGGATTTTGCATGAAAAAATTGATCATTTAATTATTCATCAACAGCAAGAACTTTTAACAATTCAACAGGTACAGGTAGAAATGTTAGAAGACATTATGAAACAAATTAATTTAAAGGAATGATTAAATATTTGTAAAATGTAAAAAAAAATCGATATCATACCTTATTTTTTATTATTTTAAAAGCTACTAATTAAATTAACTTAAAAACATGAAAAAACTAGTATCATCAATTCTATTGCTAACCATATCATTTATGGGGTATTCACAAATTGAAACACCACAGCCAAGTCCGTTTGCTAAATTGGAGCAAAAAGTAGGCTTAACAGATGTTACGCTTGAATATTCAAGACCTTCTATGCGAGGCAGGACTATTTTTGGGGATTTGGTTCCTTATGGTACATTATGGAGAACAGGCGCTAATGCGAATACAAAAATCACATTTAGTGATGATGTAAGAGTAGACGGACAATCATTGTTAGCTGGTTCTTATGCTCTTTATTCGATTCCAAATGAGGAGTCATGGGATGTTATTTTTTATTCTAATACAGAAAACTGGGGTACGCCTCAAGTATGGGACGATACTAAAGTGGCTGCTAAAATTACAGTTAAATCGTATCCACTTCCTTTTGATGTTCAAACCTTTACTTTAGATATTAGTAATCTTACCAACGGAGGTGCTACTTTAGATTTAATTTGGGAAAAAACGTATTTAGGAATTCCATTTACAGTTCCAACAGATAATAAAGTTTTGGCTAGTATTAATGATGTGATGAGCGGAACACCAACTGCAAAAGATTATTATGCTGCTGCCGTATATTATTCTGAAGAGAATAAAAATATTGAAAGAGCTAAGGAATGGATAGACAAAGCAATGTCTATGACTGAAAAACCAGCGTATTGGCAATTAAGACAACAATCTTTAATATATGCAAAATCTGGAAACAAAATGGAGGCTATTGAAATAGCTAAAAAATCATTAGAAGGGGCCAAAGAAGCTGGTAACGCTGATTATGTAAAAATGAATATGGACTCTATAGAAGAGTGGGAGGGTATGTAATTTATCTATAAATCCAAAATTTTAAAAAAAAGCGCAACATTTGTTGCGCTTTTTTTAGTCTTCATCTTCTAGAAAGAAAATATCTTCTAATGGTATTTTAAATAGTTTAGCTATTTTAAGAGATAAAACTGTAGACGGTACATATTTGTTTTTTTCCATGGCATTTATAGTTTGCCTGCTTACACCTATTTTTTCAGCTAAATCCGCTTGCGTCATATCATGAATAGCACGTTGTACTTTTATGTTATTCTTCATCACTTCTGGATTTTAATTTTAAAAAGTTAAAACGGATAATAAAGAAAATTAAAGGAGTAAACATATTAAAAACCAAAACATGAAAATAGGCCAAATCATAAATAAACAAAGTGATAAATAGCAATACAGCATAGTTTACTATTATGGCCCAAACAAGCGAATCTTTGCGCAACTTATAAATAAATTCATCTTCAACTTTCTCTTTTGAAAATCCAACAATAAGCCCACCAATTATGATAGCAATTGTAATAAGTTCATCAATAATACTATTCTTTTGAATGTTAAAAATAGACAGTTTGCCATCAACGGTAATGTTGAGTCCGTCATAAATTGAAAGTACTTTTGTATTTAAAAGATTAGTTTCATAACCTCCAAAGGCAAATATAATCCCAGAAATTATACCCACAATAAAAAGTATCCAACCTAGGGTTTTATACTTGTTTGGTAATAAATAATTTGTTTTCATAACTGTTCGTTTTAATTTGATTTATGTGATTGATAAATCAAAAGTAAAACAAACTTTACATATAGACAGATAAAATTAACTTAAAGTAATAAAAACCATACTTTTAATATTTTAGCTTGATAAGTTCTCTAACGTCGTCAAGTGTTTTGATAAGTTGTTCGCTAAATTCAAAAGACATGATATCACTTTCAGTTTTGCCGTCTCGAAGTAATTTATTAAAATGAATCGTTTCAAAATTGTAACCAATAGTTGTATAACCAAAATCTTTTATATTTTCTTCGCCATCAATAAGTATTGAAACTGTAGTTGGACAATGAAATTGTCTGTTGACTTTAATAGTGGCTTGTTCGCAATAGAAAATAGCTTCGGTAGGTAAGTCTTCCAAAAGTGAACTTTTTAGAGTTGCTGTAACGTCATTGTCGTAATAGAAAGTCATATCACAAGACGAGTCCGTTTTATTATCAAAAAAAGTGGCATGTGCTTCCTTTTTTTGAGGGACTCCTAATGTTGACAACGCTGAAAAAATAGGGTAGATACCTATATCTAAAAGACTTCCACCACCAAGCGATTTCCTAAATAGTCTGCTGTCGTTATTAAATTCACGAAAAAAACCAAAATCAGCTTCTAATTTTAAAATGTTGCCATATGTTTTGTTTTTCAAGGTTTCCAATACATGTTGATAATGCGGAAGAAAATAAGTCCAAAGTGCTTCCATAAGGAGTGTGTTGTTTGCTTTAGCGCAGGCAATCATTTCATTGACTTCATCTGCATTCATGGCAAAAGGTTTTTCACATAAAACAGAGATTCCTTTTTCTAAACATAAAATGGTATTTTCTTTATGAAAAGCATGAGGTGTTGCAATATAAACAGCATCTACAAGAGGATCTGATGCTAAATCCTCATAGCTGCTATAGGCTTTTGTAGCATTGTATTTTGATGCAAAATCAGTTGCTTTTTCTTGAGCCCTGGATGCTACGGCATAAAGCTCAGAATCATCAATGGTCAGTAAGTCTGTTGCAAATTTATGGGCAATGTTTCCTAAACCAATAATTCCCCAACGAACCTTTCTATTTTGAAGTGATTTTTTCATTTGATTTTTTTATTATTTGAATTAAAGATGCAAAACTAATTACCAAGAAGCATCCAAAAAGGTTAAGCCATAAATATGGCATCCAGTCATACCACCAACCGACAATTATGATTGCCTGAGTAATTAAAGCCGCTATAAAAACAGCATTCGCTTTTACAAATTTAAAGAAAAATGCTAGTAAGAAAATACCTAAGACATTTCCATAGAAAATAGACCCAATAATATTGACTAATTGTATTAAATTATCAGCTAGATAGGCTATGGAAGCGATTATAATGGCTAAAATACCCCAAGCTAAGGTAAACCACTTAGTAGCATTTAAATAGTGATTTTCATCCTTGTTTTTAACTATGGAGCGCTTATATAAATCCATGGTAGTGGTGGAGGCAAGAGCATTTAATTCACTCGCTGTACTCGACATAGCGGCACTTAAAATAACGGCCAATAACAAACCAATTAAACCTCTGGGCAGATTATTTAAAATGAAATGAATAAATACATAATCCTTATCATTGGTTTCAACACTTATTACTTTATCTGAAGCCGCTTTTTGTATTAGAATTTTGGCAGCATCTCTATTTTCTTTATCAACTTTATTGGCAAGAGCTATATCTTTGACATAGTTTTCATCCTTTGTTTCTATATATGAATTAATTAACTCTTGTTTATTATTGAATATAATATTTTGCTCATTTTCTAGAGCTTTATAATCTTGCGCATAATCAGAATTTAAAATAGTTTTTTCGGCAGAAGGATTAAAGTTAATAGGAGATTCATTAAATTGATAAAACACAAACACCATAACACCAACCAATAAAATAAAGAATTGCATTGGGACTTTAAGCAAACCATTAAAAATTAATCCCATTTGCATTTCTTTAACCGATTTTCCTGAAAGGTAGCGCTGTACTTGACTTTGATCGGTTCCAAAATAAGAAAGCGCTAAAAAAGTTCCACCAATAAGTCCGCTCCAAACCGTATATCTGTTCTCTAAATTGAATGAAAAATCTAAAATATCCATTTTACCACTAGCGCCTGCTATATCCAGAGCTTTGGTAAACGTGATATTTTCAGGTAAATAACTGATGATTAAAAAAAAGGCGATAAACATCCCAGTAAAAATAACAGCCATTTGATGTTTTTGTGTCATGCTTACAGCTTTTGTTCCTCCAGAAACTGTATAAATAATGACTAACACACCAATGATGATATTGAGGATATTTAAATTCCAACCTAATACGGCCGATAAGATAATAGCTGGTGCATAAATAGTAATTCCAGCGGCTAAACCCCGTTGTATTAAAAACAGCATAGCGGTTAAGCTTCTTGTTTTAAGATCAAACCTGTTTTCTAAAAACTCATAAGCGGTGTAGACTTTTAAACGATGATACAAAGGGATAAATACCATACAAATAATAATCATGGCGATGGGAACACCAAAATAAAATTGTACAAAGCCCATACCATCATTAAATGCTTGTCCAGGTGTTGATAGAAACGTAATAGCACTTGCTTGTGTTGCCATAACAGAAAGTCCTATTGTCCACCATTTAGCCTCATTACCACCTTGAATAAAATCATGAACATTTTTACTGCCTCTAGTTTTCCAAGAGCCATAGCCAACAATAGTAAGTAAGGTGCCTAACAGTACAATCCAATCTAGTGATTCCATATATTAGAAGAGTTTCATTAATATATAGAATATTATAAAATACAATAGATTAGCAATTAAAACGATGGTATAAAGACGTTTCCAAGGTTTTTTATCTGTTGTATTGTTAGTCATTTTTAGTTCTTTAATTTAGGAGCATTTTTAATAGTACCTTTTCCAATTGAGAGCATGTTGGCAAATAGGCGATAGGCACCAGGAACGCCTTCTGGAAATTCTCTAAAAAAGCTTAATCCCGTATAAATATAATAGCCTTTTCCGTATTTAGCAACCAACAAGCTTCCATCTTTAGGAGTTTCACCTTTATCGTGCATAGATAAAATAGGCGTGAATTTATCAGACCATTCGTCAGGAAAATACAAACCGCGCTCTTGTGTCCATCCTTCAAAATCTTCTGTTGTAATCTTGTTTGGATAGTTAAGGATGGGGTTGTCTGGATTTAAAATAGTCACTTCTGCATTTTCATCAGTGACTCTATCTCTAGATAATTGTAAATTATAAGGAGCTAATTCATCTACTTTCAATCTGGAATTTGTATTGTATTGTACAATCATATTACCTCCTTGTTTTACAAAATCAAATAGTATTTGTTGCTTATATTTTAAATCTTCAACGGTGTTATAAGCTCGTATGCCCACGACAACAGCATCAAATCTATTTAAGGTTTCTGCATTAATATCCTTAGGAGCTATAGTAACCACATTATAACCAATTTGTTTTAAACTTTCTGGAACAACATCACCAGCACCTTCAATATACGCAATATTATTTCCTTTCTTTTTAATGTTAAGCCTTACAACTTTGCTTTCGCTTGGAAGCAATACGGTTTGAAACGGAATGTGTTCATAATCGATTTCTATTAGCTTTTTTGTGTAGATATTATCACCAATATGAACCATTGGGGTTATGAAGCCTTCGCTTTGATTTTTTGGTGGAATAACAGTAAAAACAATGGTTTGATCTTCACCTTTATGAGCTATTGAAATAGCTTGCTTCTCAGGATAGACATTCCAATCTTTTGGGTGTGAAATAGATACATAGCCTTCTACATTGTCTTTACCAGCCTTTACAATAACAGGAATTTGCTTTTGGGCATCATCTTCAAAAACAATAACATTTTCAGCAAATTTTGCAGAGACTTCAGGAATAACTACAAAGGGTTTGTAAGTTTCACCTTTTACAGGATCGTTGGTTTTATAAATAACAGGTTTTGATATGGTTATAGGTTCTCCATCAACCAACATATTAAAGTCAACAATAGCAGCAGGAGGAGTTTCAGGAAGGCCAATTAATTCAGGATTATTAACCTTGTACATTCCTAACGTACCTTTTTGCATCAACCAATAAGGTGCTGTAGGTTGTTGATTTTTAGAAATTTTTAAGGTGTCTTTAATGAAATGATCTTGGTTATTGCTTAGTTCCACATGTTCATTAATATTCTCTTTATTTATTTTAATACTTTCTAGAACTATTTGAGTATTGCTTCTGTTTATGGCTTCAATAGTTAACGGAATTTCTGAATTAGGCGTCGCATGGTTTGTGTTAGCAGCCGCTTCTAAATACAATCCTGCACAATCAGCAATAATATTTTTTATTTCTTCAGACTTGATAGTTTTCCAATGCTCATCTTCTAAATTTTTAATGAGTTTATAAGCTTTTACTAATTGCGGAATGGATGCAGATGGATTGGTAAAGTCATAATTTTTTTCAACATTAGTCAAGATATCTCCAATAGGTTTTCCTCCTTTTACACGATTCCAAGAGGTATCAATACCATCAAAAACATTGGACTTATCATTTGGTAAATCACCTTTTAATAATTCAAGATATTCAAGCTCTTTACCGCGACTACCAGTAGTACCAAACCCTTGCGATTTGTGATTACTTCTACTTAAAGCCGCTATTTCTGAATTGCTTAACCCTTTTGAAGGATAATAAACGCCAGTATCTATGCTTAACATATTTGTTTTATCTGCCTTGTCAAATTTTTCTTGACTTCCATAAAACCACCACGATGTGTTAAAAAATTCGCGTTGTGGTTGCCATAAACTTGTTTGTTTAAGTTGGTCTGCATACGCATCTGGATTGTTTGCCAAATCAAAGGCTTGAAAACTTAACATAGCAGAACTAGTGTGATGCCCATGCGTTGTACCAGGAGTTCTATGATCAAATCGATTGATAATGACGTCTGGCTTAAATTTTCTAATGGCTAAAACCACATCGCTCAATACCTTGTCTTTATTCCAAATACCTAATGTTTCTTCTGGGTCTTTTGAATACCCAAAATCATTGGCTCTTGTAAAAAACTGTTGACCACCATCTACTCGTCTGGCAGCTAACAATTCTTGCGTTCTAATAACACCTAAAAGTTCTCTAATTTCAGGACCAATTAAATTTTGACCACCATCTCCACGAGTTAAAGCTAAATAAGCAGTTCTTGCTTTTACTTTATTTGAAAAATAGGAGATAAGTTTTGTGTTTTCATCATCTGGATGTGCTGCAATATACATCACAGATCCTAAGAAATTTAGTTTTTTAATAGACTCAAAAATTTCTGAAGAATTTGGTTTATCTGGTTGCTGAGCTTGGTTTATTAAAGGAATAAAAAGGAGTAAGAGTAGATAGAGTACTGATTTTCTCATTATTTTATATTTGGAATTAACCAAATATAAAAAAGATACCAGCCAAGTAAGTGTTTTTAATGTTTCTTTAACGAAATTAAAACCATTTTTTCTTTTTAAAATAATAAAGCATTCCCAAGAATAAAACAATCATGACTCCCCACAAAATAAAATAAGAATATTGATAGTGTAATTCTGGCATGTTAGCAAAATTCATCCCATAAATTCCTGCAAGAAAAGTTAATGGGATAAATATGGTAGAAATAACAGTAAGTACTTTCATGACTTCATTCATTTTATTACTTAAAGTAGTCATATACATGTCCATAAGACCCCAAATCATATCGCGATAAATTTCAATATTTTCAGAAATTTGGATGACATGATCATAAACATCTCTAAAATAATGGATGGTTTTATCCTTGATAAAATTATTCTCATTCTTTTCAATCTTGCTAATAATTTCTCTTAATGGGAAGATAGCCCGACGAACTTTTAAAATTTCACGTTTTAAATCTTGAATTTGAATACTTATCTCTTCTTGTGAAAAACCGTTAAATAGATTGTCTTCTAAATCTTCAATTTTGTTACTCATGGTTTCAATAACCATAAAATAATGATCGGTTACCGCATCTATAAGTGCATACAACAAATAATCTGATCCTAATGTTCTAATACGTCCTTTGGCATACCTAATGCGTTCTCTTACGGTTTCAAATACATCACCTTCGGCTTCTTGAAAACTTAACACATAATTTTCACCAAGAATAAAACAAACTTGTTCATTAATAATTTCATCGTTGGCATTGTGATAGAGCATTTTTAAAACAACAAATACATAATTGTCATAGTCGTCTATTTTTGGTCTGTGCGAGGTATTTACAATATCTTCAAGGGTAAGTGGATGTAAATTATAGTGAGTTCCTATTTTTTCTATAGCATCAACATGATTAAGACCATTAATATTAATCCAGGTAACTGATTTGGTTGTTTTATAGTGAAAAACATCTTCAATGTTAGCGTGCGTTTTTTCATCTAGAAATTCTGAATTGTAATCAAAAGAGTCTATAAAAAGCTCTTGCGTTTCTTTATCACCTGTGTAAATAATAGAACCCGGACTTAATCCTAATTTTTTTCTGTATTTAGACGTTCTATTTTTGGGCATAGATAAGAGGTTAATAATTATAAATATAAGGATTTAATCATAGTCTTCTTCAATGGCATCCTTTTTAACGAGCGTTACCGCTTTTTGCAACATGAGATTGTTAGGGTATGTTACTAAATTACCATCATCTAATCGTAAATGAAGTTGAAAGGCACCTATATCTTCTATAATGGCTTCTAATGGAAAATCTTTATCGTGAATCATGATTTTGTCTCCTACTTTATACGGGAATGAAAAAAACATAATAACACCAGATGTGATATTGCTTAAAATAGACCAGATAGCAAATAAGCCAATCCCAACAACTGCAAAAACAGAAGAAAAAACAAGTGTAATTTGATTGGGTTCAACTCCTAATATAATGGCTTCAATAAGTAAAACAATTAATAGAAGCGTAACAGTAACATATCTAGTAATAAGATTTACTCTTGCAATATTAATGCTACTGCGTTTACCAATTCCTTTTATAATCTTTTTTAAAATAAAATTTAGAATGATAAAAAATAGAAAGAGAATTATTGTTTTAATAATTTCTAAAGAATATAAATCTAATGCTGTTTTCATGTATTTATTTTATTGTTTTTAACGGTCGCATACTTCTCGTACTACTATCATTTTTTGGTAATTAGCTTTTTGAGCATGCTCGTTTTATGGGTTTTTTAAATTTATTTCAAAGATACGCTAAGTCAAAGAAGTTATATATTTAAAAAATGTTAATCTACTAAGTCGCTAAGAACTTGATAAACGATATGAACCGGTAACCCTACAACATTAAAAAAAGATCCTTCAATTTTTGTAACACCAATTTGACCAATCCATTCTTGAATACCATATGCACCAGCTTTATCAAAAGGTTTAAACATGTCTATGTAATAATTAATTTCTTCATCAGTAAGCTTTTTAAAAGTTACTTGAGTGATACTATTAATAGTTTTTTGTTTTGTTTTGGTTGTAAAACTAACAGATGTAATAACCTCATGAGTAGTGTTACTTAATGATTGTAACATTTGAAACGCCTCTTTAGCATTTTTTGGTTTTCCTAAAGCCTCATTGTTATGCCATACTATTGTATCACTGGTAATAAGAATATCTTGTTCTGTCAACTCATCTTTAAAGGGCAGTGATTTTAATTGAGATAAATAATCGCTGATTTCAAAATGCCGTAATCTTGTTGGATATTCTTCTTTTACAGGTTTTAAACGAATTTCAAAATCAATACCCAGTTCATTAAAAAACAAGTGTCGTCTTGGAGAGCCAGAGGCGAGAATAATATGATAATATTTGAGTTTTTCGTTAAGCATTTTAAAGTATTATGGTTGGGTATAATAATATAGATAACATACCAAAAAGCATGACTAATTTAAATAGATTACTTATGTTATGAAAATCCTTTTTTGTTTTTGAGGAAAATAGTTTAATACTCGTAAAGATAAGTGGGCCAATTATAAATACTAAAAAATAACCAACGGCAATGGGTTGTTTATACAAAGAGGTGTTAATGTAATAAATGATTATTAGTAACGGGATTAAGGATAACCAAAAAAGAATTTTAGCAGCACGCTCTCTACCAATAACAATGGGGAGTGTATGCATTCCTGTTTTAAAATCGCCATCAACATCTTCAATGTCTTTAGCTATTTCCCTCAGAAAATTTAATATAAAAGCAAATAGGGCATAGTCTAAAAGGATTTTGAAAAACGTTAGTTGAATAGTTTGATTTTGAGGGGTTATAGCAGGAATTAATTCAAATATTCCAACAATAATGATACTGAAAGCGACTAAGGCTGATACAATAATATTTCCAATTAAAAAGGTTTGTTTTAAAAAGCTAGCATACAAATACAGTAGAATAGAAATAATAACAAATATAGAAAATAACTCACTCTTTCCAATTGAGTTAGACACAAAAAAACCAAGACCAACGCCTAAAACATTAAAGACAATAAATAGATTGTATGCCTTTTTTTCTGTAATGGTTTTACCAATAATTATTTGTTTTGGTTTATTGATAAAATCAGTTTCTACATCATAAATATCATTAATGATGTTACCAGCAGCTGCAATGCATATGGTAGCGATAACTAATAACATGAATTCAAAATTAGACAACGACATGTTTACGCCAAAAGGTTGCAATAAGGCATATTTAATTAGGCATTGAACCAAAGCAATCATAAGAAGATTTTTCCAACGGATAAAGTTTATAATGCTTTGCATTGTAGTATGATTGGTTTATTATTTAAAAGCTTTAAATAGAGGTATCAACAAATAAAAATAAATGGCAATAGCAAGTAAAATGGTTAGGATAAATGTCACGACAAAAATCTTTATGGCCTTTACTTTTTCAGCTTTTCTTATTTTGTTTTTTATGTCTTCTTTTTCAGCTTTACTAAGTTTATGGTGTACAAAGTTAAGTTGATGGTTTAAACGGGTTTCTTGGTCAAGTCGTTCTTTAAGTTCTGAAAATGGTTTTTTTGAATGCTGATTAAAAATATTTTGATTATTACCAAAACCAATATACCCAAAACCAGTGCTATGTCTTCTGCGATGTCTTGTCATTAAACAATTTAATCATACTTGGCATCAAAATTTTTATGCCACTTTCCTTGCACTTTCAGTACTTGTTCAATAACATCTCTAACGGCACCATAACCTCCATTTTTATGTGATACGTATTTAGATATGTTCTTTATTTCAGGCACAGCATCTTGTGGACAGCATGGTAATCCTATGAGTTGCATTACTGGGAAATCTGGTAAATCGTCACCCATATAAAGCACATTTTCAGATTTAATATGGTGTGTCGTTAAGTATTCATTTAGTTGGTCAATTTTATGATGTGCTCCTAAAAAAATATCTTTTATTCCTAAGCCTTCTAAACGCATTTTTACACCTTCATTAGTTCCGCCAGTAATAATACATATGTTAAAACCCATATCGATAGCCGTTTTAAGGGCATAACCGTCTTTAACACTCATTCTTCTTAAAAGTCCGCCAGTGTCAGTTACTTGAACTGTGCCATCGGTTAAAACACCGTCTACATCAAAAATAAAAGTAGAGATATGTTGTAAATATTCTTTATAGTTTTTTTCGTCCATGCGTTTGTTGTATAGAATCTGTTAATAGTTTGTAAATGTCTTTATGAGGAGAATTCTCCAATTTTTTTAAGTGCTTTTTTATAGTTTTTTTATCATTGCGCTTGGCTGGGCCTGTTTGCGCCATATAGGGAGATAAGTTCTGAACTTTGTTTGCTGTTTCAAGGATAAGCGGTTTTAAAATATCAAATTCTGTCCCGGTCGATTCTGTTATCTCATGCGCTATCCTGTATAATTGATTAGTAAAATTATTTACAAATACAGCTGCCAAATGTAAAGAACTTCTCTGCTCGCTATTTACTCTGTAACTCTTGCTACCTATTGCTTCTGCTAAATGTTGCAGGGTTTTTAGATCGTTTTTATCTGTAGTTTCAATACAAATTGGAATTTTTGCGAAGTTTATCTCAGTATCTTTGCTAAAGGTTTGTAAGGGATAAAATACGCCTCTATGATGTTTTTTATCTAAGTCAGCCAATCCAACACTACCAGACGTATGAACAACCAATTTATTCTCTACAGGAAGTTTTGATGAAAATTTAGCAACTGCATCGTCGCTAATAGCAATTAAATAAACATCGGCGTCTTTAAGAGATGATAAATCATCTGTAACTTCAACCATGTTTTTATAAAAATCAATAGCTTTTAAATCTCTATTAAACCATTGATTTACAACAACATTTTCCGCCTTATTAAAGGCTTTAAATAAATGTACGGCAACGTTGCCACCTCCAAGAATTACTACAGAAATCATAGTGCTAAAATAAGTAAGTAATGCGTTATATAAAAGCCTATTCATGTATCTTTGTTTACTATGAATAAAAAAGATATAAGAAATAGGGAAGATATTTTTTTATTGGTTTCTTCATTTTACGAAAAAGTAAGAAGCGATACTGTTTTAGGACCTTTTTTTAATAAAATCATTAAGGATTGGGATGACCATATTGAAAGGCTTACAAATTTTTGGCAGTCTACATTGTTTTTAAAAACAAAATACTCAGGCAATCCGTTAGAGGCTCATGTACAAGTAGATAAGGAATGTAATAATTCTATAACAGAATTACATTTTGGTTTGTGGCTAAATCTTTGGTTTCAAACTATTGACGAGCACTTTAAAGGCGATTATGCAGAAAACGCCAAATATCGTGCTAGAAAAATGGGCACTTTTTTATACTTAAAAATTTTTGAAGCAAGAAAAAATAATTAGTTAAAGTTGAAATTTTAAGAAGATTTTTATGATTCTTATCATTTCTTACTAAACAAAATGCCTTAATTTTGCTACTCCATTTACAAACAACATATCATGTTAAATAAACTCACCAAGATTCTTTTTTCAACACGTCTTACTGCCATTTTATTTATTGTTTTTGCTGCTGCAATGGCGACAGGTACCATTTTAGATGCCGGACAAAGTACATCGCCAACACCTTACACAAGAACATTAATTTATAATGCTTGGTGGTTTGAAGCTATTTTTCTCTTTTTTATTATAAATTTTTCGGGTAACATAGTTAGATACCGATTGTATAAAAAAGAAAAATGGGCAACTTTTAGTCTTCATTTAGCATTTATTTTTATAATTATAGGAGCTTGTATTACTCGATATGCAGGTTTTGAAGGAATGATGCATATTAGAGAAGGGGCTACTGAAAACACATTTTTATCGAAAAACACATATATAACTGCGTATATTGATGGTGATTACAAAATTGATGGAGTCCCACAACGACTACCAATTGAAAAAGAGGTAGATTTTTCACCTCGTTTAAATAACAGCTTTTCAATAGATACTAAATACAATCAACAACCAGTTAAAATCGAATTAGAAGATTTTGTAAAAGGAGCTGAAGAAGATATTGTTCCTGATGAAAATGGAGATAATTATTTAAAAATTGTCGAAGCAGGAGCAGGGGGAGCTGAAAATCATTTCCTTAAAGATGGTCAAATGATGCTTATTCATAATGTGTTATTCACACTTAATTCTCCTACTGAGGGTGCTATTAATTTTAAATATAATGATGACGATGGGCTTTTTATAAATTCGCCTTTTGATGGTGAGTATATGACTATGGCTACCATGGCAAAAGGCGTCTTAGTTAAAGATAGCTTGCAACCTTTAAAATTACGTTCAAGATATGTTATTGGAGGTATGCAAATGGTATTTCCGAAGCCTGTTATAAAAGGTAAGATTGGCGTTGTTGAAAAATCTAAAGTTCTCAAGACAAAGGATGAAGACGGTATTAAGCTTAAAATAACAACCAAGGGAGAAACTAGAACAGCTGTTGTTTTAGGTGGTCAAGGCATTATAAACCCTTTTAAAACTGTTAAAATAGGAGGATTGGATATTCACCTTCGTTATGGACCGAAAGTGCTTGAATTACCATTTTCAATTAAACTTAATGATTTTGAGGCTGAACGCTATCCAGGAACAACTCGTGGCTATTCTTCATATTCAAGTAAAGTAACCGTTTTGGATAAAGAAGGCGGAAATTTTGATTATAAAATTTATATGAATCATATATTAGAACTTCATGGGTATCGGTTCTTTCAATCTAGTTTTGACGGAGACGAAAAAGGGACTGTACTTTCTGTAAACCATGATTTTTGGGGAACTTGGGTAACCTATATTGGCTATTTTATATTATTCTTTGGAATGATGGCTATTATGTTTAGTAAAGGAACTCGTTTTAAATTATTGGAAAAGCAGTTAAATACTATAAAAGAAAAAAAATCAAAACACTTAGCTATTTTATTGTTAGTTTTTGGTATGAATGCATTTTCTCAAGGTCATTCAGATAATGATGGGCATATGCATTTTAACCCTACAAAAGCACAGATCGATTCTGTATTAAAAGCTAATATTACACCTAAAGAGCATGCCGATAAATTTGGATATTTGGTTATTCAAGATTTAAGTGGTCGTATGATGCCCGTTAATACTTATGCTTCTGAAATGCTTAGAAAGCTGAGTAAAAACGATGAATATGAGTCGTTTGATGCGAATCAAATATTTTTATCCATACAAGAAAGTCCTATGCTTTGGTATAATGTGCCGATTATTTATTTAAAAGCAAAAAAGGACGACTCTATTAGAAAACTTATTGGTATAGGGAAAGAGGTAACATATGCGTCACTATCAGATTTCCTAACAGATGAAGGCCAATATAAATTAGCCCCGTATCTTGATGAGGCTTATAAGGCGCAAGTGCCTAATGCCTTTCAAAAAGAATTTAAAGAAGCAGATCAGCGTGTTAATTTATTGTTTAATACGATTGAAGGGAAATCTCTAAAAATATTTCCAGTTCCTAATGATTCAAACAATAAATGGATTGCACCTGCGGACTATAAAACAGGAAAATATAAAATACAAGACTCTCTCTATGCAAACTTTGTAAATAATGGTTTTAGAGCTTATTTATATACGTTAAATGAAGCTAAAAAATCTGGTAATTTTGCTGAAGCCGATAAACTTTTAGAGGCCTTCAAAAAAACGCAACATCAGTATGGTTCACAGGTAATGATAAGCGATAATAAAGTAAAAACGGAAGTTCTTTATAATAAATACGATATTTTTAAAAGGTTATTCAGTTGGTATATGTATGCCGGTACTTTAATGTTTGTTTTTCTTATTGTTCAAATTTTTAAAAGCAAAAGCAAACCAGTTAAAATAGCAGTTGATGTATTTAAGTATACCATCGTCGCACTGTTTGTTTTGCATACTCTCGGACTCATAATGCGTTGGTACATTTCTGGCCATGCGCCGTGGAGTGATGCTTATGAATCTATGATTTATGTGGCTTGGGCAACAATGCTTTTCGGATTATTATTTGGTAGAAAAAGTGATCTTACCATAGCAGCAACGGCTTTTGTAACGTCCATAATATTAATGGTTGCGCATTGGAACTGGATGGATCCGGCTATAGCTAATTTACAACCTGTTTTAAATAGTTATTGGCTTAAAATTCATGTGGCTGTTATTGTGGCGAGTTATGGACCTTTTACTTTAGGAATGATTTTAGGTTTCGTATCCTTGTTTTTAATGATTTTTACCAATAATGATAATAAAGAGAAGATGTTACGTAATATTAATGAAATTACAATCATTAATGAAATGTCTTTAACAATCGGATTGGTTATGCTTACTATTGGTAACTTTTTAGGTGGTATGTGGGCTAATGAAAGTTGGGGACGATACTGGGGTTGGGATCCTAAAGAAACCTGGGCGCTTATTAGCATCATGATATATGCTTTTGTAATCCATATGCGCTTAGTTCCAGGACTTCGTGGACGTTGGTTCTTTAATCTTATGTCAATAGCAGCGTTTGCAAGTATTATGATGACTTATTTTGGAGTTAACTTTTACTTAGCCGGTTTACATTCTTACGCAAGCGGAGATCAAATAGTAAGCGTAAGGTTTATTGCTATAGCTGTTGGTTTTCTTGCTTTAGTAGGTTATTTTTCACATCGAAAATTTTCTAAATTTTATAAAAAATAGGTTGTAATTATTAAATAAATAAAGAATACATGTATAGATTAAACAAGTTTTAATAGGTACATGTATTCTATTCCAAATAAAAAAGCCAAACCAAAGCTAATAAGTGTTCCAATAAGGATATATTCTGTTAATTTACGGTCTTTTGATTTAGATAAATCACCAAACCTAAAAACAGATTTGGCTGCTAGTAAAAACCCTATCCCTTCCCAATAATGAAGAGCGATAAACGCAAATATAAATAAACGCTCCAGCATTCCTATATAAGCACCAGCATCTTTTAAGGAATCCTTATTAGTGTTTTCTTCGAGATACCATTTTGATATAATGGTTTTCATTATAATTGACGACACTACGGTTACTCCCAATATGTTAGTTATAAATAATAAAAACTGTGGATTATATATTGTTTCTATTTTAAAACTGTAGGGTTCATACATATTAACCACAATGGCTATAATGGCGAGATGAGCTAGTTGGTCTAGCGTAAAAAGCAATCTTGTATTTAATTTAGAATTAAGAAGATGAAGTTTAATGAGGTCAATACTGTAATGAGAAATCACAATAATAAGAATACCTAACCAATAATTGATATTTGCTTGTAATACCAAGAGGAGAGTTCCCAAATGCACTAGAATATGCCAATATAAAAATTTAGATTTGTGTTTATGCTTTTCTTTATGGATCACCCATTTTTCTGACTGAAAAAGAAAGTCACCTAAAAAGTGGGCTAGTATAAGCTTTATAAATAAAGTTAGCATACCGTTTTTATTTGAGAATTATAGTAGTGTATCATTTTTAAAATTTCGTCAAAGCCACTACGTTTAAGCCCTTGACTAATATTTCCTTGTGTTTTATTAAAATGCTTAGCAAGCTCTTTTTGGTTTAAATCAGGGTTTTCAAGAGCAGCTTTTACGAGTTTAGCTGTTGTAGCTGTCCAATTATTCATGGTTAATTGAGCTAATTCTAACATGATATTTATTTGAATATCAAAGGCTGTAAATGGAGATTTTATGGCTAATGTGTTCTTTTTTAATTGTTCAAAACACTCACCAGAATTAACAAAGGCAGTTCCGTTAGCTTCTGTTATTTTTTCAGAAGCATATATTTTGTCACCAATACCAATTGCTATTCTAACATCTGTATTTTTAAATTGTTTTATGGTAGCTTTGATTAAAATGCCAGTTTCTAAAGCATTTTCTGGTTTTATCTCTAATTGAAAACTATCGCCTCTATAAATCTCCCATTGCTTAGGCTCATTTCCACAATTGTTTAAAACACCTTTTAAAGCATTCAACCAATTTTTAGGATTACTTTCTTTTGAATTGATAATATCTCCTGTTATAATGCTTGTCATTTTAAGAATCTTGTTTATCAAATATATTTCTTTTTTATTTAAAAACAAATATTATTAGTTAAATGACTAATAATAACAAATATTAGCTTAAAAGATTATAAATAAAAATATTAGCTTAAAAGATTATATGTATGCTTAAATAGTGTACTTAAGGAAAACGTATTCTAGTTGTCTTTATTTCCATGATTTAAAGTTTTAAATTGAAAACAAAAAAAGGAGTTCAAATTTTGAACTCCTTTTTGCTATTATAATTAAAGATTAATTACATGTGAACGTCTAAGTGGTGGTGTTCATCAATTAGTGGTCCACCTTCAATAATTTGTTGAGATGCTTCATTAGCAAATTTCTCAAAGTTTAAGTGGAATGAATGTGCTAATTGAAT
>TARA_R110002033_G_scaffold52027_2_pt1 | contig 18368 bp, 18 predicted proteins | sample TARA_R110002033 | Tara Oceans TARA_R110002033 (sample SAMEA4397051) | marine metagenome | biome: Polar Biome; feature: [SRF] surface water layer (ENVO:00010504); material: water (ENVO:00002006), including particulate matter (ENVO:01000060) such as... | depth 5 m
ACGATCTGCGAAATCGTGCCCGCGCACACCTATCTCGCCACCAATACCAGCTCCATCTCGGTCACGCGCCTCGCTTCCGTGACGGACCGGCCCGACAAGTTCATCGGCATGCACTTCATGAACCCGGTGCCGCTGATGAAGCTGATGGAAGTAATCCGCGGCCTCGCCACCAGCCAGGACACATATGAAACCGCCATCACTTTTGCCCAGCGTCTGGAGAAGACCACGACCAATGCCGAGGACTATCCGGCCTTTATCGTGAACCGCATCCTGGTGCCGATGATCAACGAAGCCGTCTACACGCTGTACGAAGGCGTCGGCACGGTGGAGAGCATCGATACGGCCATGCGCCTCGGTGCCAACCATCCGATGGGCCCGCTGACACTGGCAGATTTCATCGGTCTCGATACCTGCCTCTCGATCATGCAGGTCCTGCATGATGGCCTCGCCGACACGAAATACCGTCCGTGTCCGCTGCTGGTGAAATATGTCGAGGCCGGCTGGGTCGGCAAGAAAGTCGGCAAGGGTTTCTACGACTATTCCGGCGAACACCCCGTCCCGACACGCTAGGTCGGCCGTCTATTTGACAGGCGTCGATAGTATCTTCAGGGCAGCGGCGCCGAAAAACACGGCAAACACGCCGTCGAACCAGCGTCGCATCCGTGTGTAGCCGCGAACAATGGCCGGGCTGGAAAACACGATCCCGTAGCCGAGGAAAATGCCTGCAGCCATGAGGCCAAGCAGGGCAATGATCGTGAACAGGCTCTGGAACGGCGTGCCGACAGGAATGCCGATCGAGTAGAGCGAACCGAAAAACAGGATCGCCTTCGGGTTGGTCAGGTGCAGGGCGAGCCCTTTGGCGTAAGCCGTTCCGAATGATGCCGTTGCGATTGCCACAATCTCGGTCTTGTGGGGACGGGTAGCCGATACGGCTGACTTGAATGCCAGAAACAGCAGATAGGCAGCGCCGAGATATTTGAGGATACCGAAAACCCAGGCGTTCGACACCATCACGGCGCCAAGGCCGAAAGCTGCGAGGACCGACCACATCACCGAGCCGCTCGTAACGCCCAGGGCGGTCGCGAGTCCCTGACGGCGTCCCGATGCCATGGATGCGCCTGCGATGGCCAGCGTCGCCGGGCCCGGGCTCGCCATGACCATCAATGCGGCCAGCAGGATCAGGGAATAATTCACGCTATCCATCACAATTCACCTCTTGGACAGATCAATAGGTCCGCGCGAATGTCAGAGCAATCCCCGCCTTCTGCCACAAACGTTAAGCCGCGATTAACCCCTTCGCCCCAGTTTTGCCTCCTTTCGAGGAGGCTAGAATGGCTCATATGTTCAAAGCTCCGCCGTGGCTGACAGCGGCGCTGATTCTGGCATCAGGTGGCGGTATCGTCGCGCTTGCCGCGCAGGCTGCAACAGACAGTCCGGGTGCCGTCTACTGGTCGGATGGCGATAGCGGCCGCCTGCCGGATGGCACGAAGTTTCGCCTCCATGGCGTCGACTCGCCCGAAACCGGCAGCATGAAACAGCGCGGGGGCGCCAAGTGCGAACTGGAACGCATCAAGGGTTATGAAGCCAAGGAAGCCGCCGTCGAGCTGACGCGCGAAAAGTCAGCCAGGATCGCAAAGTCCTACGGGCCGGACCGTTACGGCCGCCTCGTCGTCGATCTTCAGGTCGGTGGCAAGGATGTTGCCACGACGCTCATCTCCGAAGGCACGCACAAGGCCTGGGACTATGATGGCGGCGAGCGCAAGCCCGACTGGTGCGCCGCGCAGGCCCGTGTGCCCGTTGCTGTCGTCGGTTAGTCTTCTGACCAGCGCCTGACCAGGTTGGAGATCACTTTCTCCAGCGCCAGGTGCTCGGGCTCATCCGCCGCCAGCTTCGCGCCAAGCGCCGCGCGCAGGTTTTCCAGCTCGAACAGGGCCGCCCGCGCCTGCGGGTCGCGCACCGCGCTGGCAATCCAGCCCACGCAAGCCAGTCGCTCACCCCGCGTTACGGGACGCACTTCGTGGATGTCGCCTGACGCGTAGAGCACCAGGTCGCCCGCCGCCGGCTTGGCTGCATGCACGCCGCCCTGCGATTCCACCACCAGCTCGCCGCCATCATAGCTGGCAGGATCACTCAGGAAGAGCGTGAAGGAGAGATCCGTGCGCACGCGTTCCTCGCCTGCGCCGACATGCGCATTGTCGACATGTGGGCCGTAATGGCTGCCGGGCCCCGTCCGGCTCAGCATCAGGCGCGAAAAGCGCGCAGGCTGGGCCGCCGCCTTCAGCACGGGATGGGCCGTGATCGCCTCCATCAGGAATGTATGCAGGCCTTCGCCCGGCCCGGTGCGTAAATTGGCCTGCAGGTTGCGTTTTACTGCCCGGGCCCGTCCGCCTGCCGTGCGCGTGCCGTCGACCCAGTCCAGCCCGTCGGCCTTCTTTTGCACGCGGGCGACGTCGCGCGGGCCGAGCAGGTTGGCGATGGTAAGGAACATGGAGTGTCCGAGCTGTGATTAGTGTTTGAGAATGACTTGCAGATTCCAGCGTATCGGGCGTAGGTTCGGGGCGCAATCGAAACTCCGGGAGCTGCGACAATGACCTACACCCCCAAACGTTGGGCCAGCCTTGGCCTTGGCGCAGCCTTGCTGGGCACGACGAGCCTGACCGCTTGCGGCGACCGCAACGAGCCTGTGCATGCCGAAGCGCCAGTCGCGGCCCCGGCGCCCGCACCTGCTGCCATGGCGGGTGAGGGCGGCGAAGGCGGCACGGAAAATGGCGCCATGGCCGGCATGGCGGACATGCAGACCCTTCCGGTCGACAAGCGTATCGCCTTCATGTCGGGCCATGTCGCGGCGGGGCTTGCCCTCTTCCGCGCCGGCGCGCCGGACCAGGCCTCGCGCCACCTGCTTCACCCCGTCTCCGAAACGCACGCCGCTGAACGCGCCGGCATTGATGCACTCGGCTTTGACGCGGCCATATTCGAAAAGGTCTCCGCCGATCTTGCTGCGGGCAAGTCGGCCGAAGAGATCGCGCCCGAGCTGGACGCAGCCGAGGCGAATATCGCGCTCCTGCAGCAGAACGCGAACGCAGACCCTGTCGGCCAGATCGACTTCCTGATGGATACCTGCATTTCCGAATACAAGGTTGGCGTCATCAATGGCGAAATCGTCGAGGCGGGCGAGTATCAGGACGCCTATGGCTTTGCTGTCACAGCCCGCGATATCGCAAAGCGCATCAACAAGCCTGAAGCCGAACCGCTGGTCATGGAACTGGAGCTGCTGGTGCGCATGTGGCCATCGAACGGCCCGCTCGCCGAGAGCATCCCGGCGCCGGTCAACGAAATTGCCGCGCAGGTCAGCCGCGTGAAGCTCGAACTATCCGACCTTCGCTAGGACCGCGTCGATAAAGTTTACCGCCTCGATGGACGACCAGTCGGCATCCCCGGCCAGCCGGGCGATTTCCTTGCCGTCCGGGCCGTAGATCACGCTGGTCGGAAAGCCCTGCACGCCGGAATCATATACGATTTCGTAGTTTTCCGGTGGGGCGATATGGAAGGAGATATTGCCGGCGCCAAGTTCGCCGAGGCGCTGGGCGGCATAGTCCTTGTCGTCGCTGGCATCGACGCTGATGGCGACAATTTCAAACTTGTCGCTTCCGCGGGCGGTCTGCAGGGCGCCAAGGGAGGGCATTTCGCGCTCGCAGGGGGAGCACCATGTGGCCCAGTAATTCACCAGCACGGTCTTGCCTTTCCACGCGTCGAGTGTGACGGGTGTGCCATCGGCGGCAAACAGGTTGTCGGTCGGCGCTGCCTCGCCCGCAGAGGCAAAACTCAGCTTCGCCATATCGCCTGTGGCATAGCGTTCGAAAGGGTTGGATGGCGGCTTTCCGCCGACTGCGCTGAACAGCACATAGACAATTGCACCAAGGGCGACCAAGAAGAGGCCGATAAAGGCTAGGCGGGTCATCGGGAACGGTCTCCTCGCGTCGAATAAAGGATATGGCAATGAACCAGGGCAAAGGCCAGACAATGTGGGGGGGACGCTTTGCCGCGACCCCGTCCGAAATCATGGAAGAGATCAATGCCTCACTGGATATTGATCGCCGCATGGCCGCCGAGGACATCGCCGGATCCCGCGCCCATGCTGACATGCTGGCCGAAATGGGCATCATTTCCGAAGCCGACAATGAAGCCATCCAGGGCGGCCTCGATACGGTGCTCGCCGAACTGCGTGACGGCACGTTTCCCTTCCGCCGGGCGCTCGAAGACATCCACATGAATGTCGAAGCGCGCCTGAAGGAGCTGATCGGCGAGCCCGCCGGTCGTCTCCACACAGCCCGCTCGCGCAATGATCAGGTCATCACCGACTTCCGCCTCTGGACGCGTAGCGCGCTTGATGGCGCCGGTTCCCTGCTGGCCGGCCTTCAGGCGGCGCTCGTCACCCGCGCCGATGAGAATGCCGGCACGATCATGCCCGGCTTCACCCATTTGCAGACCGCTCAGCCGGTCACGCTCGGCCATCACCTGCTCGCCTATGTCGAGATGGCTTCCCGCGACCGCTCGCGCCTCGCTGATTGCGCGGTGCGTCTCAATGAAAGCCCGCTTGGCGCGGCGGCCCTTGCCGGCACCGGCTTCCCCATCGACCGCGACATGACCGCCGAAGCCCTCGGCTTTGCCCGGCCCATGGCCAATTCGCTCGATGCCGTCGCCTCGCGCGATTTCGCGCTGGAGGCTCTCGCCGATCTTTCCATCGCCGCGACGCATCTTTCGCGCCTCGCCGAAGAGATCGTGCTCTGGACCAGCCCGCAATTCGGCTTCGCCGCGCTGACGGATGCCTGGTCGACCGGCAGTTCCATCATGCCGCAGAAGCGCAACCCGGATGCCGCCGAACTCGTGCGCGCCAAGGCCTCGCTGATCACGGCGAACTACAGCGCCCTGCAAGGCGCCATCAAGGCCCTGCCGCTCGCCTATGCCAAGGATTTGCAGGACGACAAGCGCCTCACCTTCGAGGCCTTTGACACGTTCAACCTCTGTGTCCGTGCCATGACCGGCATGATCGAGACGATCCGCTTCAAGCCGGACGCCATGCGTGCCGCCGCCGCGAAAGGCTTTTCCACCGCGACAGACCTCGCCGACTGGCTGGTGCGTGAGTTGGGCCTGCCTTTCCGCGAAGCCCATCATGTGACGGGCACGCTGGTCGCGAAGGCCGAGGCGAAATCCTGCGATCTGGCCGAACTGTCGCTCGCCGAAATGCAGGACGTGAATGCCGGGATCACGCAAAGCGTATTCGATGTGCTGACAGTCGAGGCGTCCGCCTCATCTCGGACATCTTATGGCGCTACAAGCCCTGTTCGCGTCGCTGAACAAGTGGCACAGTGGAAACAGAGATTGCGACTGGAGTAAGTCATGAAACGTTCCCTATTGCTCTGCGCCGCGCTGCTCGCTGCGAGCAGCCTGTCGGCCTGCGGCCTGACCGGAGACCTTAAGCGCCCGGCGCCCCTCTGGGGCAATCCGGATAATGGGGTCGAAGCTGCGGACCTGCCGGAAGATGCAAAATCCGACCTGCCGCCGCTGCCGGAGCGTGCCTCCGAGGCCCCGTCCGATGATGCCGACGACGAATTGCTCGGCGGCACGAACGGGAACTGATCCATGCGCAGAAATTTCGTGCGCATTCGCCGGATTGGCGCCGGTACGCTCGGCGGCGCCCTTCTTGTCAGCGCGTGCCAGGCGCCTGGCCCCCGGGTCACGCCGCCTGAATCACCTGTCATGCCCCTCACCGTGCTCGTCGAGCCTGTCGAACAGGACGGCGACCGCATCAATCAATGGGGTGGCATCGTGCCGGATACTGCCCCGGCCGTGCCTGTCGAAGACGGCGCCCTCAGCGAACCGGAACCGCACTAGTCCATGCATCATTTCACCTATTCCGACGGTAGCCTCCAATGCGAAGGCGTCAGCCTTGACGTGATTGCCGACGCTGTCGGCACGCCCTGCTATGTCTATTCTGCCGCCACGCTGAAGCGTCACGCCCGCGTCATCGCGGAAGCCTTTGAAGGGCAGGATTGCCTGATCGCCTATTCGGTGAAGGCCAATGGCAACCTCGCAGTCCTCTCCACGCTGGCACAGGAAGGCTGCGGCGCGGATGTCGTCAGCGGCGGCGAATTGCAGCGCGCGCTGAAGGCCGGCATCCCGGCCAGCCGGATCGTGTTTTCCGGTGTCGGCAAGACAGCCGTGGAAATGGACCTCGCCCTTGAGAAAGGCATTCACCAGTTCAATGTCGAGAGCGCCGGCGAGCTTCGCCTCCTGTCGAAAGTTGCGAGCGCGCTTGGCCGCAAGGCGCCGATCGCCCTGCGCGTGAACCCCGATGTCGCTGCCGGCGGCCACCCGAATATCTCCACCGGCAAGAAGGGCGACAAGTTCGGCATCCCGTGGAGCGAGGCTGAGGCCCTCTATGCCGAAGCCGCAACACTGCCCGGCATTAGTGTCGTCGCCGTTGACGTCCATATCGGCAGCCAGATCGGCGATCTCGTGCCCATGCGTGCCGCCTTCGAGAAGATTGTCGGCCTCACGCGCCGCCTGCGCGAAGCGGGCCACACGATCAGCCGCATTGATGTCGGCGGGGGTCTTGGCATTCCCTACAAGGCGGGCGATGCCCCGGCCCCGCCCTCGGCCTATGCGCGCATGATTGCCGAGGTCATGGAGGGCATGGATGTTCAGGTCATCCTCGAGCCCGGCCGCGTCATTGCCGGCAATTCAGGCGTTCTGCTCACCACCGCGCTTTATGAAAAGCCGGCCCCCGACCGCACATTCCTCATCCTTGATGCCGGCATGAACGATCTCATGCGCCCGGCCCTCTATGATGCCCATCACGATATTGTGCCCCTGAAGGAGCCTGCCGCCGACGGCGCCACGGCCACTTATGACGTTGTCGGCCCGATCTGCGAGTCGACCGACAAGTTCGCCGTCGCACGCGAGCTGCCGAAGGTCGTGCCGGGTGACCGGCTCGCCTTCATGTCGGCGGGGGCCTACGGCGCCGTCCTCTCCTCGGCTTACAATGCGCGCCCGCTTGTGCCTGAAGTGCTGGTGACAGGCGACAGGTTTGATATCGTGCGCAGGCGCCCGTCCTTTGACGAAATGATTGAACTCGAACAGGTACCCGATTGGCTGACACAGACGGCATGAAGGCGATCAACGCCAAGGTTTCCGCCACGTGGTGGAAGCTGACGCTGTTTGCCCTCGGCCGGGCCTTCTGGCCGCTATTCGTGTTTGCCTGCCTCTTCATCGCCATGGCGCTGGCGGGCGTGTTCGACCGCGTCCAGCCGGCGATCGGCGCAGTGATGACGCTGGTCTTCTTCCTTGGCGGCGGCCTGCTGCTGCTGCGGGGCCTGCGCCGCTACGATGCCCCGACGCGCCAGGCCGCACTTGAGGCTCTCGACCGCCAGTCGGATCTGCGCCCCCTTACCAGCCTTGCCGACCGGCCGGCCGATCCCTCGCGCGGCGCCCAGACGCTCTGGCGCCACCATCGCGCACGCCTCCTGTCAGAGCTTGGCAATCTCCACCCGCCTTCGCTTGGCGCGGCATGGAAAGCGCTCGATCCCTATTTTCTGCGGGCGATCCTGCCTGCGGCGCTTGTCGCGATTGCCGTGATTGCCTGGAGCGATGCGCCAGGCCGCGTCTACCGTGCCTTCGCGCCGGACTATGGCGCGCTGATGGGCGCTGACGACATGGTCGTTGAAGCCTGGATCACACCGCCCGAACATACCGGCCGCGCACCCATCTTCCTTAAACCGGGCCTCAATGATGTCCGCATCCCGAAAGGGTCTGAGGTCACTTTGCGTACGCAGGCCCCGTCTGCCCCGACTCTCGTGATGAAGGGCCACAAGACGTACAAGCAGGCTTTCGCGGCGACTCCCGATGGCGCCTATGAGGCCAAGGCGAAGGTGATGGAAGACACGCGCCTCTCGGTTCGCTGGTGGGGCGAACGCGCGGCCTGGCGCCTGCTGGCCTCGCCGGATGACCCGCCAACCGTGAAATTCGTCGCCACCCCGACAATGGGCAAGCAGGACCGGGTCGAGTTTACCTGGAGCGCGAGCGACGATTATGGCGTGACCGGCCTCGAACTTGCCATTTCCCTGCGCGAGCCGAACCCGGCTGCCTCGGACGCTGAAGACCGCGTGCCCGTTCCCTTGCCGGGCGTCACGCCGACCGAAGGCAGTGACACGGCACAACTTGACCTCACGCGCCACCGCTGGGCCGGCCTGCCAGTCAATGTCCGCCTTATCGCCACAGACGGCGCCGGTCAGGAAGGCACCAGCCAGTCCGTGCCCTTTGACCTGCCCGAAAAACTTTTCCTCGAGCCCATTGCCCGCGTCGCGCAGGAAGTGCGCGTGACCGTGCTGCGCGAACCGCGCCCCTATGCCGAACTGCCGAAAAACGAGGATGCCCTGCATCAGGGCGCGCTGAATACCGAGGCCGCCAACCGCCTCGCGGCCGCGCCGCCGGATGTCCAGAAAGCGGTCCTCATGCTCGACGCGATCACCTATAAGGGCGAGCAATACATGCCGGATCTTGCCGCCTATTTCGCGTTCCGCACGGCGCGCGGCGTGCTTGCGGCGGCCAGCACCAAGGAAGAGGCCGATGCGATCGACCCGCTTCTCTGGGCCCTCGCGCTGAAATCCGAATATGGCAGCTCGGCTGATGCCCTCCGTCGGCTTGAGGCCGCCCGCAAGGCGCTCGAACAGGCGCTGCGCGATGGCGCCTCGGAAGACGAGATCAAGCGCCGCATGGAGGCGTTCAAGGACGCCGCAAACAATTACCTCGCCGCCAAGATGGCCGAGGCCATGGCCAATGGCATGGACGATGCGCCCTCCAATGAAGACGGCCAGCAATCGGCGGGCGGGCCAAGTCTCGGCGGGCAGGATTTCGAGGACATGCTCAAGGCCCTGCAGGACCTCACCGAAACCGGTGCGTCGGATCAGGCACGTCAGCTCCTCTCCGACATCACCAACATGCTGCAGAACCTGGAATTCCAGAAGGGCGGTTCTGGCGGCAAGGGCATGCCCGGCATGCCGGGCGAGAAGGCCGACAATGACGAAGACCTTCCGCCCGAGGAGCAGGAACTGACCGACGCGATGAAGCGCCTGTCCGACATCCTCCGCCAGCAGCGCCAGCTCAATGATGACACGCTCGCACAGGAACGCGGCGAACGCCCCGGTCAGCAATCCGGCACGGATTCCGGCCAGCAGCAAGGCCAGCAACCCGGCGGCGAAGATCCCTCCGGCGATCAGCAGGCTGGCGATGGCACCCAGCCCGGTGAGACACAGGGCCAGGGCAGCGGCGACAGTCAGTCAGCCGACAATCAGGAGAACGGGTCCGGCCCCGGCAAGTCCATGACTGAAGGCACGCTTGCCGAGCGTCAGGCCCGCCTCGGTGAACTGGTTGAAAAGCTCGCCCGAGAAAAGGGCTTGGGGCAGGGCGGTGAGGCAGGCGATGATGCCCTCGCAGGCCGCATCGATCCCGATGCCATGGAAGATATTCGCCGCGCCCAGCGGCAGGCCGAAGAAGCGCTCAATCGCGGCAATGGGCGCAGCGCCGCGCGCAATCAGGAACAGGCCACGCAGCTTCTCTCCGAACAGTCGCGCGAACTTGCCAAGGCGCTCGACGCCATTCGCGCCGCGCGCAATGGCGAAGGCGATCCCGGCAACGCGAAAGATCCGTTTGGCCGCAATGCCAGCGGTAGCGGCAGCAATGGCGACAACGTGAACATCCCGGATGTCGGCGAACGTCAGCGCGCCAAGGACATCCTCGACGAGCTTCGGCGCCGCTATAATGACGCCACCGACGAAGACGAGCGCGAATACCTCCGCCGCCTGCTCGAACGCTTCTGATCTTGCCCTGATGCGCCAAGCCTGCCTTGATGCAGGAAAAAATCAGGGAGGATGCGCGATGGCACAGCGCTGGACATATACAAAAGGCCTCAAGGATCTCGGTAACGGGTTGCACGCCTGGCTGCAGCCGGATGGGGGCTGGGGCTGGTCGAATGCAGGCCTCATCACCGATGATGACCAGTCGCTGCTGGTCGACACATTGTTCGACATGCACCTCACCGCCGACATGCTGAAAGCCATGCAGGACGCCACGGGCCTCAAGCCCCGCGACATCGGCACCATCGTCAATACCCACGCCAATGGCGATCATTGCCACGGCAATGGCTGTTGTCCGCAGGCGGAGATCATCGCTTCGGAAACGAGCTATCGCGAAATGGCCGAAGTGCCGCCCGCCATGCTCGCCCAGTTCAAGCAGGCCGGTGCACAGCTCGGGCCTGCAGGGGCCTATTTCGCCGACATCTTCGCGCCGTTCGACTTTGCCGCCGTTGACGAGCGCCTGCCCACGCGCACCTTCTCGGGCCAGCTCGACCTCAAGGTCGGCGACAAGGCTGTTGAGCTGCTGGAGGTTGGCCCCGCCCATACGGGCGGCGATGTCATCGTCCATGTGCCGGGCGACCGCGCGGTCTTCACCGGTGACATTCTCTTTATCGACGGCACGCCGCTCATGTGGGCCGGCCCCGTTGCCAACTGGATTCGCGCCTGCGACCTGATCTGCGAAATGGATGTCGACGTGATCGTCCCCGGCCACGGCCCGATCACCGACAAGGCCGGCGTCCAGCGCGTTGCCGATTATCTCCGCTACATCCATATCGAAGCCCGCAAACGCTACGACGCAGGCCTCAGCGTCCGCGACGCGGTGCACGACATTGCGCTGGGTGACTATGCCGCCTGGGGCGACGCCGAACGTATCGCGGTCAATGTCGACAGTCTCTACCGGGAATATCGCGGCGACGGGCAGGTGACGCCGGTGCTGGAGCTGTTCGCCCTGATGGCCGAAACACGGGATGCGATGCGGAGGTAGTTAAGGGCCACTAGTAAAGAAGTGCTCATCCTGAGCGAAGTCGAAGGACGAGCCGCATTCGGGCGAACGCCGTAGTGTTCCAGAGCTAAGTGCCGGGCTCACGGCTCCGTAGGAAAAGCAGTTTCAGGCATTTACGCGTATCGCTCCAGCAAGCCGTGTTTGCGAATGTTCCAGTCTTCGGGTTGATCGCGAAGGTTGGGCGACTGTATCAGAGCCGCCAGAGCCATCGCTTGATCAATTGACAATGATGCAACTGACTTTCCGAACAGGCTGTTGGAGGCGACATCAATGCCGTACTCACCTGCGCCGAAATACAACTGGCTGAAAAGCGCCCTGACGATTGCCTCTTTGTCGTGACGCGTTTCCAGCTTGCAAGCCAGGAAGAGCTGCCCGATTGCGGCTCCCAGTGTCCCACCTTGATATGAGTCGCCGTTCAACTCACGCGCCAGAAGGTCTACCGCCCGCATTCCTGCTCTATCAGAAGAGAACCGTCGTTTGAGTGTCGGACAGGGCCAGCTTTCGCCCTGCAAATCTTCCCCGAAGATGACCATCGAAATCGCAATCTCTGAAGTCGATAGGGGTCCCGTCGGCGCTCCCTCGAAGACATCGGATCTCTCCAGAGTTTGGCTGGCCTGGTTCCAATAGGAGGCAGAAATAGTCACCACAGTGACAATTAGCACGCTGGAAACAGCGGCTAGGATGATCAGGCCCCTCTTTACCACGTCCTAAAACAGATCCTTTATCGCCCCCTAGCCATTCTGTGAGCAAGCATGGATCGGGTATCCGACGAAAGTGAGACAGCAATGGGGCTACCTATTCGCCCCCGGCACCCATTTTATGTCATCCTTGCCATTATTGTTCGCCACGCGGCCGATCACGAACAGCCAGTCCGACAGGCGGTTGGCATAGGCCAGCGCTTCCGGGCTCACCACTTCGTCTTCCATCGCGAACAGTTCCGCAATCATCCGTTCCGCGCGCCGGCAGAGTGTGCGCGCCACATGTAGCTGCGCCGCGAGCGGGCTGCCGCCCGGCAGGATGAAACTGTCCAGCGGCGCGAGGTTCACGTTCATCGCGTCAATCTCGGCCTCAAGCCGCTTCACCTGCGACTCGATAATCCGTAGCGGCGTCCATTCCAGCTTCGTGCCGCGATCCGGCGTCGCGAGGTCCGCGCCCAGATCGAACAGGTCGTTCTGCACGCGCCTCAGGGCCGCCAGCGTTTCGCCCTCGGCATGCAGCGCGGCCACGCCCAGCGCCGCATTCACCTCGTCCACCGTGCCATAGGCCGCAACGCGCTTGTCCCACTTGTCCAGCGGCTCGCCTGTCGAGAGGCGGGTTTTGCCCTTGTCGCCGGTCTTGGTGTAAATCTTGTCGAGCTTGACCATGATGGTCTCCTAGAAGCCAATCTTGAACGCGCCCGCCAACGCGCCGAGCGCCACGAGAATGGCAATCACGATGGCCTGCACGAATATGCGCAGCCGCATCAGCTTGTTCGAGCGGCTTGCCTGATTGGCATCCGTGCGCGCGAGATTCACTATCCCGACAAAGAGCACGATCACGAGGACGGCCATGCCAACATAGAAGGCAATCGACAGGAAGGTTTGCATCTGGGTCTGCCTTTCCGGCTGTATCTGCCGTCTATATGGGCGCTTGGGGCCCGCTCGGCCATGCGCAAAGGGTCGCGGGGCCTGGCTTATTCAGTGGCTGCCTTCAACGCGCGCCGCCAGCGCCTCGATCCGCGCGGCCGCATCGCTCAGCACTTTGGCCACTTTCGCTTCGGCCTCGGCATTGCCCGGCACTGCCCGGCGCGAGGCGTCGAGCTCGTCCAGCAAAGCCAGCGCCGTGATCAGCAACAGGCGCTCCTCGCCAATGTCGCCGACCGCCCCGGCAATCTGGTTCACGCGCGCGTTCAGCTGCTCGGCCAGCATCTGGATACGGGTTTCCTGTCCAGGCGCGCAGGCGATGGCATAGGCCTTGCCGCGCAGGGAGATGTCCGCTTTTGCCATCTATTCCGGGCTTTCTTCGGGTGTTCCACTGGCCAAATCGCCATTGCCCAAAGCGGCGCGCACCTCCTCAATGGCGGCGCCCAGCGCCTCGCTGGCCTCGTCGGCAAGGGACTGCAATTCCTCCTCACGGGCGAGTGACGCATCCAGCTCTTCGGCCATGCGCGCCCGGTCTTCCACCAGTGCCGCCAGCTCTGCGCGGGTCACGGCCGGGTCGCCCGTTCGCGACATGAGCGAGTCGAGCGCGCCCTCAAGGCGCTTCAGGGCCGCATCGAGGCGGCGGGCAGATGGGTCAAGGTCACTCATTTCCTCAATGAAGTAACGGCATTGCTGCCATCCGCCAAGCGGCTTGACGTTGAGGCGGGAGTCTGGCCTACGACACGCGAAGATTTTTTTGGAGATAGCAGAATGGCTGTTACGAACCGGGATATGGCAAATGCCGTCCGCGCGCTGTCGATGGATGCAGTGGAAGCGGCCAAGTCTGGCCACGTTGGCCTGCCGCTGGGCATGGCCGATGCGGCCACGGTCCTCTTCCGCAAATTCCTCAAATATGACCCGACAGACCCCAAATGGGCCGACCGCGACCGCTTCGTGCTCTCCGCGGGTCACGGCTCGATGCTCATCTATTCGCTGCTCCACCTGACGGGTTACAAATCGGTCAGCCGCGACGATATCCGCAATTTCCGCCAGGTCGGCTCCAACACGCCGGGCCACCCGGAAAATTTCGTCACCGAAGGCGTCGAGACGACCACCGGCCCGCTCGGCCAGGGCATCGCCACCGCCGTCGGCATGGCCATCGCTGAGCGCCACCTCAATGCCCGCTTCGGCGACGACCTTGTTGACCACAAGACCTATGTCATCGCCGGCGACGGCTGCCTCATGGAAGGCGTCTCCCAGGAAGCGATCACGCTGGCTGGCCACCTGAAGCTCAACCGCCTGATCGTGCTGTTCGATGACAACCATGTCACCATCGACGGCGCCGTCGGCCTCTCGGACAATACAGACCAGTGCGCCCGTTTCGAGGCCTCCGGGTGGGTCACGCGCAAGGTTGATGGCCATGACGAGAAAGACGTCACCGCCGCCCTCAAATGGGCCCAGACCCAGAAGAAGCCCGTCTTCCTTGCAGTCAAGACGATCATCGGCTTTGGCGCGCCCAAGCTTGCCGGCACAGGCAAGGCCCATGGCGGCCCCTATGGCGCAGACGAAATCGCCGGCATCCGCGAAAGCCTGAAATGGCCCCACGCGCCGTTCGAAGTGCCCGCCGCCATCGAGGACGCCTGGAAAAAAGCCGGCCAGCGCAGCAAGGATGCCCGCGCCGACTGGAAGAAACGCCTCGCGGCCTCCCCGAAAAAGGGCGAATTCAATGCCGCCATTGCCGGCCGCCTGCCCAAGAATCTCGGCAAGGCACTGGTCAAGCACAAGAAGGCCGTTGTCGACGGCGGCGCGTCGAAAGCCACCCGTCAGTGGAGCGGCGACGCGCTCGAAGTCATCACCGGTCTCGTGCCGGAAATGATTGGCGGCTCGGCCGATCTCACAGGCTCGAACAATACGCTCACCTCGCACACGCCCTCGCTGACGCCCGCCAATTGGGGCGGTCGCTACATCCACTATGGCGTGCGCGAGCATGGCATGGCTGCCGCGATGAACGGCATGTCGCTGCATGGCGGCATCATTCCCTACTCGGGCACATTCCTCGTCTTTGCTGACTATAGCCGCCCGGCCATCCGCCTCGGCGCCCTGATGGGCACGCGCGTCATCCACGTCATGACCCACGATTCCATCGGTCTTGGCGAAGATGGCCCGACGCACCAGCCGGTCGAACATGTCGCCAGCCTCCGCGCCATGCCGAACATGCATGTCTTCCGCCCGGCGGACGGTGTCGAGACGGCTGAATGCTGGGAACTCGCCCTCGAAAACGCGGAAGGCCCGTCCACGCTCGCCCTCACACGTCAGGGCCTCAAGCCTGCCCGCACGACGCACACAGAGGAGAACCTCTGCGCAAAGGGCGGCTATGTCTTGTCAGACTGCAAGGGCAAGGCCCAGGCCGTCATCATCGCCACTGGCTCGGAAGTCGAAATCGCGCTCGCCGCGCAGGAACAACTCGCGAAAGACGGCGTCAAAACGCGCGTCGTCTCGATGCCCTGTATTGAGCTTTTCGAAGCACAGGACGCGAAATACCAGTCCGACACGCTCGGCGGCGACACGCCGAAAGTGGCTGTCGAGGCTGGCGTCCGCTTCGGCTGGGATCGCTGGATCGGCCACACTGGCGGCTTCGTCGGTATGGACAGCTTCGGCGCCAGCGGCCCTGCCAAGGACCTCTACAAACACTTCGGCATCACCGCCGAAGCCGTCGCAGACGCCGTCAAAGCGCGGGTCTAGCCTCAAAAAGGCTCCAAGCTTCAGCCGTAAACACTTTCGAGTGGTTCCGCGCGGCTATCTCGTGCAAGAATTGAGGAATGGTTCAACCGCCACTCCTCACGCCCGCGATGTGCAAATCGGTGACAGTGCTGGCCACAGCAGAGCGGAACGGAGAGATATCGCCCGGTATCGCCGAGGCATTCGTTGACGAGACAAAGCGGCTTCCTCTGACGCAGATCAGTGACCGTGTGCATGCAATCAGGATGGTCGCCAACGATGTCGGTGGGCTGCGAGAAGATCAGCTGGAGGCCCGCCGCGGCAATGCACAGCGGGGGGCGACCTGTTGGTACGACCTTTTGAGTGGCGATGGCTTTCGGAGAGAGAGATTCCTTCTCGAAGTGAATGAGGGCGCCCCAAGCGCCTTTCTGCTGGCGATGTTTCTGAGACGCCTGAATGACTGGGTGCCGCAGGTCCGTAAAGCGGCACTTCAGGCGGCCGAAAATGTCCTCGACCGCACAGATCCGGATATTGTGGGCGAGGTGCTCTGGTCGATCCTGTCGGTCAGGAACAGCTGGAAGCGTATGCGCGGCGATGAGAGCGCGGTTCTCGATGCAGGCTTCGAAAGACCCAGCATCACGCCCTATCTGGTCCGTAGACTGCTGAGCGAGACGTCAGGGCCTACTGCGAGAGTCTTGCAGCAGGCCTGTCGCGGCGCGTCGCTGGATCCGTATTTGCCGCGCTTGGCAGAGGCGGCGCTCCAGCCGGCTGTTCGCGCACTTGCCTATCGCATGCTCATGGAGCAACGGGCGACTTGGCCGGATGGCTGGAAATGGCGCTGGACAGACAAGTCACTCGGAGAAAGAATTAGGGAGCGGCAGATCGCCGAACGACCCCTCTCGATGGATGTCGATCTCCCTGAGCTTCTCCTCGCTGCCGCAAATGATCCCTCAGCAGCTGTCCGCAGGATGGCCGCTGCCGTCTTGATGTCGCATCGCCATGACCTTGGAGACTTCGCCACCGTCCTGGCCGAAAAGCTGACGACCGATCCCTACCCGTCGATTGCCAATCGGGGCCGGTTCATCCTGAAGGAGCGATCTGCCAAGTGAGGCCGTGATGACTCACACCGGCTGCCGAAACCTGTCCACCATCACTGATTGCCCCGGTCGCCGCTCATCCGCCAGCAGCCGTTCGGTCAGGCGCTGGTAGTGCAGGATGAAACGGGCAACCCATGCCCGCCGCTCGGCGGGCAGGCCGCCCGGCGGTACGCCCAGCGTCGTCTCCTCCTGCTGCATGCGCCAGTCCTTCACCGTGTCAAAGCCCGGCGCGTCGATATAGAGAAACGCGTCGGCCATGTCCCAGAGGCGCTGGTACGGCCCGGCGAGCTGCGTCTCCTGCCAGGCACGCCACGCACCGTCCACATCCTCCGCCTCCACCGCATTCAGCGGCGGGGCCTCAGGGGCTGACAGGTCCGCCGCCACCCCCATCATCCAGCCTTCCACGAAAATGACGCGCGGCGCCCCCGCCAGCACCGGCCAGTCCGCCCGCGCCCGTCGCTCATCTGCCGCCTTGTCAAACGCAGGCACGGCAATCCGCTCATTCGCGCCCGCCGCGTTGAGGCGCGCAATCGCCTCCATCAGCAGCGCCACATCATGTGTTCCCGGCGGCCCGCGCGTCTCGAACAAGGGGTGCACGTCCCGCGCCAGCGCCCGGCGCTCGCCGCGCGTCAGGTAGAAGTCATCGAGGCCCAGCGACACCGACCCCGGAATGGCCCCCGTCAGCGCCGCCATCGCTGTTGACTTGCCCACGCCCTGCGGCCCGGCCACAAAGATCACCCGCGCCCGGCGCGCCACTTCGCCCATCGCCCGCGCCAGCAGCTCACCTGCCAGCGGCGTCAGGCGGCTTGCGTCTTGTCGGTCCACCGGAAGCTCCACAGGCAAAGGCTGAGCATGGTCGCCGACATGGCGAGCGCCAGCAGCGCCGTGCCATGCCAGCCGGCCGCATCATAAACCGCCGTCCCGGCCCAGCTCCCCGCGCCGCCGCCAAGGAACATGATGACGATGTAAACGGTCATCAAACGGGTACGGATGTCCGGCGCGCGGTTCAGGAACGTCATCCGGTTGCACACGTCCAGCGCCGGCCCGCCCACATTCATCATCACGATCGGGATCATCAACAGCCACAGGCTCTGCCCCACGAAGAACAGCATCGCCACGCCGGCAAATTGCGACGCCGAGAGCGCGAGGCGTGCCCGCCTTGGCCCCACCCGGTCGGCCCAGGCGCCAAAGCGCGGCGTCGTGTAGAGGTTCACCACGCCCAGCACCGCGAGGTAGCCCACAACGTCCACGCCATAGCCCATTTCCGGACTGGTCAGGTGCAGGCCAATCCCCATCCACACCGCCAGGAACACGCCAAAGCCCAGCGCCTGTATCGCGCCCGACAGCAGGATTTCCGGAAAGTCCCGCACGATTCCGCCAATCGAGAGGATCAGCCGCCAATAGCTCTGCCCGGCCTGCCGACCGGCCCCGGCATCGCGCGGCTCCATGATGCGCGGCAACAGGAAGGTCACCGCCAGCATCAGGCCGGCCGCAATGAAATACACCGTCCGCCAGCCGAAAAACTCCGCCACCACGCCCGCGCCGGCCCGCGCCACAAGAATGCCGCCGACAATGCCTGTCGTGATAATGCCGGTCGCCCGGCCAAGGTCGCCCGGCGCCACGCGCTTCGACACATAAGCCGGCAGCAAGTAGGGCGCGATCGTGAAGAAGCCGAGCACGGTCGAGCCCAGCACGAACAGCCCGTAATGCGGCGCAAAGGCCATCACCGCCACCGACGCGCACTGCGCCGCCACCAGCACCGACACCAGCCGCCGATTGCTGAACCAGTCGCCCAGCGGCAGCAGCAGCAATATGCCCAGCGCCAGCGCGATCTGGTTGAACGCCGGCACCATGCCGATCATTGCATGGCTGATGCCGAACCCGTCCGCCACCAGCGAGATGATCGGGTGAATATAATAGGCATTGGCCACCACCACCGCCGTCGCGCCCGCCAGAATATAAAGCTCGCGATTGCTGAGATACTTCGGTGGGGGAGGGGGCAGTGTATCGGCAGAGGCAG
>TARA_R110002033_G_scaffold34779_4_pt1 | contig 18346 bp, 20 predicted proteins | sample TARA_R110002033 | Tara Oceans TARA_R110002033 (sample SAMEA4397051) | marine metagenome | biome: Polar Biome; feature: [SRF] surface water layer (ENVO:00010504); material: water (ENVO:00002006), including particulate matter (ENVO:01000060) such as... | depth 5 m
GCAATTGGCAATCCCACGAATCCGGAAAAGCGAAATAAATATTATTCTGACCGGGCAATTCTATCAGGTCGAGATTCGGCCCGGCCGGAAGCTACCAGCGAAAGCCGCAAAATTGCGCAATGGGGACCCGGTTCGCGGATCGGAGTGTTTTATTGATCGAGCGGAACGGAACTGCTTGCCGGCGCTTCCTCGTCCGCCGCAGCGGCTGCCGCCGCAAGCGGATCGTCACCGGCCAGCGGCACGTCGTCAGCAGGCGCCGAAACCGGCGCGCTGTTGTCGCGCTGCAGACTTTGGTCGATCGTCTCTATCTTGCCTTCCGCAGCGGCCATAACCGCCAGGGTAATCGACAGGATGACGAACAAAGCTGCCAGGATCGACGTTGTCCGGGTCAGAAGATCCGCAGCCCCGCGTGCCGACATCATGCCGGATGGCGAACCACCAACACCCAGTCCGCCGCCTTCGGATTTCTGCATCAATATGACGCCCACCAGCATCGCGGCAACTATGGCTTGAAGGACAGTGACAAAAAGAAACATGGGATTTCCGAACTAATAAGGCGAGCATGCGCTCTGACGTGCAGCGCACATAGCGATTGGCCGGTCCGAGTTCAAGCGATGAAAATAGCCACTGCATGACAGGGCCAAACCGGCCGATCGCGAAAATTCGGAGGATTCGGAGTTCCGGCGCGAATCAGGATATGCCCGACGCCCGAAAATATCTCCTCCTCGCCCGGCTCAGCAGGCGGCAGCAGCCTCGATAATCGGTCCGAATTTGGCGGCCGTCAAGCTGGCACCACCGACCAGTCCGCCATCGACATTGGGTACCGCCAGCAATTCGGCTGCATTGCTGCCATTCATCGATCCGCCATAGAGAATGCGGACATCGTCGCTGCCCTGCCCCATCAGTTCCCCCAGTTTTTTGCGGATCGCTGCGTGCATTTCCGCGACATCGCTGGCCTCGGGAACCCGGCCGGTGCCGATCGCCCAGACCGGCTCATAGGCGATGGTAAGCCAGTCGGGACTGGCTTTCGCCGGAAACGACCGGGCAAGCTGCACCGTAACGATTTCAATCGCCTGCCCTGCATCGCGCTCCTCTTCGGTTTCGCCGACGCAGATGATCGCCCCCATCCCGGCTGCATGCACCGCCTCTGCCTTGGCCTTCACCTCGGCATCATCTTCCTGCTGATCGGCCCGGCGTTCGCTGTGGCCGAGAATCGAATAGGTGGCACCGGCTTCCTTGAGCATCGCCGCAGACAGGCAGCCGGTATGCGCGCCGCTCTCGGCATGGTGGCAATCCTGCGCACCGATGGCAAAGCCGGGATTGGCCTGCGCGGCCGCAGCAATCAGCGTGGCCGGCGGGCAGATACCGACGTCGGCCGAGTCATGACTCGCGGCGATCGCGGCAATGGCTGCAATATCGGACAGCTGCGCGCGCAGCCCGTTCATTTTCCAGTTGCCGACAATATATTTGCGGTTTGCCATAATGTCCTGAGCCTTTTTCATTTTTTCCAATCGTCCTGCGCTAACAAATATCGATCCGCTTGCCAATTTCCTTCGGCAGTCTTTTGCTTGAACCGCAAAGCCAAGCCGCCTAAAGCAGGGCCAAATCCCACTCCCGCAATGGAACCTCTCTTTCATGATCAGCTTTTTCCGCCGTATCTTTTCTTCGAAACTGGGGCTTTTCCTGACCTTCTGCTTTATCGGGCTGATCGCCCTTGCCTTCGCCACGGCGGATGTATCGAGCAGCGGCACATTTGGCGGCGTCACGGGTTCCGGCACCGCTGCCAAGGTTGGCGACAGCAAGCTGACCACGGCCGAGCTCAGCCAGTCGGTCAACAATGCCTTTCGCACCGAACAGCGTGAGAATACGGGCCTTGATCTGAAAACCTATATCAACGGCGGCGGCTTTGACGACGTGTTGGAACGGCTGATCAACAGCTTTGCCATTGCCGATTTCGGCACCAAATATGGTATGGCCGCCGGCAAACGGCTGGTGGACGGAGAAATTGCCAATATCGGCGCATTCCAGGGCGCGGACGGGCAGTTCAGCGAGGAAAATTTCCGCCGCGCGCTGCAGCAGCAGGGTATCAGCGAGAGCCAGTTGCGCGACGATTTTACCCGCAACCTGCTCGCCGACCAGCTGTTGACGACCGCCAGCTTTGGCGCAGCCGTCCCTCAGAAACTGGTTGTTCCTTACGCGTCGCTGTTGCTGGAATCGCGCGAGGGACAGATAGCGACCATTCCCTCGGTGGCCTTCATTGATGATGTAAAGCCGGCGAAAGCTTCGATCGAAGCCTTTTATGCCAAAAATGCCTCGCGCTACACCATCCCCGAACGGCGGACGATCCGCTACGCGCTGTTCGAAAAATCCCGGTTCAACGACAAGATCAAGCCGACGGAAAAGGAAATCGCGGGCTATTATAATCTCAACAAGACCCGCTACGCGGCCAGCGAGACCCGCAATCTCAATCAGGTGATCCTCCCGACCGAAGCGGCCGCCAAGGCGCTGGCCGACAAGATCAAGGCCGGCTCATCGCTGGAGCAAGCCGCTCAGTCGGTTGGCCTGTCTGCCGCCGAAGTCGGGTCGATCAACAAGACGGACTTTGCCAATAACGCATCGCAGGCCGTCGCCGACGCCGCTTTCTCGGTTCGGTCGGGCGGTATCGCAGGGCCGGCGCAAAGCGCGCTTGGCTGGCACATCGTAAAGGTCGAAGGGGTCAAGCAGATTCCCGCTCGCTCGCTGGAACAGGTCCGCGCGGAGATCGTCAACGAACTGACCCGCACAAAGATCGAAGAGGCGATGGCGGAACTGACGGTCCGGATGGAGGATGAATTTGCCGACGGCGCCACGCTGGCCGATATCGCGAAGGCAGAAAAGCTCAAAGTGGAGTCCACACCCGCTCTGCTTGCCAATGGCCAGAATCCGAACGACCAGAATTACCGGCCAATTCCGGAGATGCAGAAAATCCTGCCGATCGCCTTTGCGGTGGAAGCAGAATCCGAACCGCAGGTCGTCGAAATCATTCCCGGCCAGCAATATGCCGTGGTTGACGTGACCGATATCACCGAAGCCGCACCGCCGCCGCTGAAGCAAATCGAGCAACTGGTCACCCGCGACTATATGCTGGAGCAGGGATCGAAAAAAGCCAAGGCGGTCGCGGACAAGATCGCAAAGGCGGTCAGCAGCGGCACTTCGCTGTCGAAGGCGGTCGCCGATGCCGGGGTCAAGCTGCCCGGCGTTCAGAAAATCTCTTCAAGCCGGGCCGATCTCGCCCGACAGAGCCAGCAGGGACAGGTCCCGCCACCCCTCAGCCTGATGTTCAGCATGGCCCAGGGCACCGCAAAATCTCTCGCCGCACCGCGCGACCAGGGATGGTTCGTGGTCGTCCTCGACAAGCTCAACCGCGGTGACGCGTCCAAGCGGGAAGACTTGCTGACAGCCACCAAGGCCCAGTTCAAGCAGGTGTTCGGCAACGAATATACCGCGCAGTTCATCAATGCGATGAAGGCGGATATCGGGGTCAAGCGCAACGAGGATTCGCTTACCGCGCTGAAAAATCAGCTACTCGGCGGCAATTAACCGGTCGATGGCGGGCAGTTTCGGCATCGAAGCGGCGCGTGCGGCTCTGGGCGATGGCAAGCCGGCGCTGATCTGGCGCCGCCAGGTCGCGGACACTGAAACGCCGGTTTCTGCAGCGCTCAAGCTGATGGAAGAAGGGCGCGGCGACTATCTGCTGGAATCGGTCGAGGGCGGCGAAACCAGAGGCCGGCACAGCATGATCGGGCTGGCGCCGGATCTGGTGTTCCGCGCCGATGGCACGGAAGCCGCGATCAATCGCACATGGCTGAAGGACCGGGATGCTTTCATTCCGGAAGGGGGCGACAGCCTTGCTGCCCTGCGCAAGCTGGTCAAGGCCTGCCGGATGGACGTGCCGGAGGAACTGCCCCGGGCGCTGGCCTGTCTGGTCGGCTATTTCGGCTATGAGACCATCGGTCTGGTCGAGAAGCTGCCGCGAGCGCCGCAATCGGAGCTGGATCTGCCCGACATGCTGTTTGTCCGGCCGACGGTGATCCTGATCTTTGACCGGCTGGCCGACGAGCTGTTTCTGGTCGCGCCGGTCTGGCCGGAAAGCGATGGCGATGCCGACACGAAAATCGCCGCGGCGGAAGAACGGCTCGACGAAGCGCAGCGCGGCCTCGCCGCCCCCGTTCGTCCCGAGCTTGTCGAAGGACGATTGGCCGACAAAGGAGAGGCTGGCTTCGACGGGCTCGGCCCGAACGGGGTAGAGTTCACCGCGCAGCTTCGACCTGAAAAATATGCCGATATGGTGCTGCGCGCCAAGGATTATATCGAGGCCGGGGATATCTTCCAGGTGGTGCTGGCGCAGCGCTTCACCACGCCCTTCACCCTGCCCCCGATCGAACTCTATCGCGCGCTGCGCCGGATCAACCCCTCGCCCTTCCTGTTCTTTCTCGACTTGCCCGGCTTTGCGCTGACCGGCTCGAGCCCAGAAATCCTGGTCCGGGCGCGCGATGGCGAGGTCACGATCCGGCCGATTGCCGGCACCCGTCCGCGGGGCAAGAATGCCGCCGAGGACAAGGCCAACCGCGACAGCCTGCTCGCCGATCCGAAGGAACGGGCCGAGCATCTGATGCTGCTCGATCTCGGCCGCAACGATGTCGGTCGCGTCGCAAGCGCGCACAGCGTCGAGGTCACCGACAGCTATACCGTCGAATTTTACAGCCATGTCATGCATATCGTGTCCAATGTCGTCGGCCAGTTGGCCCCCGGCAAGGATGCGCTCGACGCACTGTTCGCCGGCTTCCCCGCCGGCACGGTCAGCGGCGCGCCCAAGGTGCGCGCCTGCCAGATCATCGCCGAACTGGAACCCGAAACCCGCGGCGCCTATGCCGGCGGCGTCGGCTATTTTTCTCCGGATGGCAGCATGGACAGCTGCATCGTGCTGCGCACGGGCATCGTCAAGGACGGCATGCTGCATGTGCAGGCCGGCGCGGGCATCGTCGCGGACAGCGTTCCGGCCTATGAACAGGCCGAATGCGAGGCCAAGGCCGGAGCCTTGCTGGCGGCGGCGAAAGAAGCGGTAAAGCGGGCGCGCGACGTCGGATTTGGCCAGTGATCTGAGAGCCTGCGCTGAATGCCGAAACGGACAGCGCACAAGCGGAAACTGGATTTGACGGCTTCCCCTGCTCGTACGCTTTTATGCTGCCGGGAAATTTGAGCGGGTACGATTTGCAAATGCCACAAGCGACAACATTACCGGGACTTCGACGAGAACGCCCACGACCGTAGCCAGCGCGGCACCGCTCCCCAGTCCGAAAACACCGATCGCCACTGCTACCGCCAGTTCAAAAAAATTGGATGTGCCGATCAGGGCACATGGTGCCGCCACATTGTGCGGCACCTTCCACGCCCAGGCAGCGGCGTAGCTGACAAAGAATATGCCGTAACTCTGGATAATGATTGGGACAGCGATCAGCGCGATCAGCAATGGCTGTGTCACAATCGTCTGCGCTTGAAAGGCAAACAGCAATATAACCGTCAGCAACAGCCCGAGGACGGAAAGAGGTTTGATGCGTCGCGTGAATGCGGTGATCGCAGTTTCGTCCCCATCTGAACGAGCGAGCAGAGCCCGGCGCGTCAGCGCACCGGCGACGAGCGGAATAACAACATATAATGCTACCGACAGCAGCAATGTCGCCCACGGCACGACGATATCGGTGACACCGAGCAAGACGGCGACGATCGGCGCGAATGCAAATATCATGATGATGTCGTTCACCGATACCTGGACAAGCGTATAAGCGGGGTCGCCCTTGGTCATTTGTGACCAGACGAATACCATCGCGGTGCAAGGCGCTGCGCCCAGCAGGATGAGCCCCGCTATATATTGCTCCGCATCATCCGGTAAAATCAGGCCTGCAAATATATATTTGAAAAACAGCACGCCCAATGCAGCCATGGTAAACGGCTTGATGAACCAGTTGACGACAACCGTTATGACCAGGCCCTTGGGCTTGTCGCCAATATGCCTGAGGCTGGCAAAATCCACGCCGACCATCATCGGATAGATCATTGCCCAGATCAGAACAGCCACCACCAGATTGACCGAAGCATATTCCATTCCCGCAAGAATCGCCACCGTATCAGGAGCGACATTGCCGATAACAATGCCAGCCAATATGGCAGCCGCGACCCAGATGGACAGCCATTTTTCAAAGACACCAAGCCCTGCATCGGCAGGTGTCTCAAGGTGAGGCGTTGCCATGTCTCAGGCCTCGGCTTTCTGTGCGCCAATATCCCTGAGGCGGCTTTGCAGGCTCATCTTGTCTATGCTTTCGAGCGGCAAGGCCAGAAACAGGCTGATACGATTGAGCATCATCCGGTAAGCTTCGGTGAAGGCTGCCCGTTTTTCTGCCTCGCTACCTGTTACCGCCGCTGGATCTGGAATGCCCCAATGGGCAGTGATCGGTTGTCCGGGCCAGACAGGACAGGTCTCGCCAGCAGCATTGTCACAAACGGTAAAAACGAAATCGAGTTTCGGCGCATCCGGACCTGAAAACTCTTCCCAGTTTTTGGACCGCAGGTTCTCTGTCGGATGATCCATCAATGCGAGCAGATCGAGCGAATAGGGATGGACCTTTCCAGCAGGGTTGCTCCCTGCACTATAGGCTTTGAAACGCCCCTTGCCTTCGCGGTTCAATATCGCTTCTGCCAATATGGAACGGGCCGAATTTCCTGTGCAGAGAAACAGGACGTTGTAAACGCGCTCGCTCATGACATACTCGCGTTCGATGGAGCGCAGCAGCTTGTTTCAGCAGCATTTTCCGAAACAGCAGACAATGTGGGGTCATCGCCATATACGACCGACTCTCCGCTGGTGTAAAAGGCTTCCCACACTACGCCGTCCGGATCGGATACCCAGCTCTTTTCGGACCTGGCATAGCAGCAAGTGGTCTGCCCCTCTTCGAGCAGGGGCGCATCGGCTTTGCGAAGACGGCTAAAGACTTCCTGCAATTCGTCCGGGCTTTCGGCCTGAATGCCAAGATGCTCGATACCTTTGGCTGCATGGTTTTCAGACGATATGGCGAAATTGACGCGGGGGTCATCCAGCATCCACTTGGCATAGTCGGCCTTCGTCACCGCTGGTTCGGCATCAAATAGCGTGGAATAGAATCTTATCGAGGCGTCGAGATTATCCACCCCGACGTGAATATGCATGCGTTTCATTGGCAGAGCCTTTCCAGCTGGTTGGCAATGGGAGCGCAATCTTCACCGGAACAGCAATTCTCCAGCATGAAGGCCATCAGCGCATTCATGGTCGCAAGATTGGCGCGATAGATGATGAGACGACTTTGGCGCTTTGACGTTACAAGATCAGCACGCGACAATATCGACAGGTGAGAGGACATCGTATTCGGCGGTACATCCAGCCGTTTTGCAATCTCGCCAGCGGGCATGCCGGCAGGCTCATGCCGAACCAACAGTTTAAAAACATCCAGCCGGGTGTTTTGAGCGAGTGAGCCAAGCGCTTCTATTGCTTTTGTCGAATCCATATGTCCATAATAATCGAAATATGGATTTGTTGGGAAGCTTTTTTTCGGTTGGCACATGGAGCGCGATTCAGGATTTTTTCTGCGGGCCGGCCTGTGTCCGTTTTTCCGGACCAATGGGCTCCCTCTGCCAGCACGTCTTAATGATCGCCTCTCGCCCCGCTGCTGCCGACAAAAATGACCTGCGCCAAGCTGTTCCCGCAACTTAGAGCGATTCGTGAACAGCCGCGCTCACTCGAGCATTTTCGGCGCTTCCTTCTGCAGCTTCGCCTTGATCTTGTTGGCGAACATCGCCAGCATCGGTGGCAGGTCGAACAGGGCGTAAACCTCTTCTTCCCGGACATGCATGTCCGCGACGATCCGCTGGCCGATCGCCTCCAGCGTGAAATGGAGATGATCTCCTTCCCAGCGATGATCGGTCATCGCGGCGCCGGGGATGATATCGCTGAGCGTGTGGATGCCGCTGCCGATCCGGCTCTTGGCTTCTTCCAGCCCCAGCTGGTGCGGGATATTGACGGTGACGGGTTCGCTCATACTGCAGCCTACCAGATTTTCACGCGTTTTTCAGGCGGAATATACATCGCACTGTCCGGCGTGATGTTGAACGCCTTGTACCAGGCGTCGATATTCGGAACGACGCCATCGACCCGATATTCTGGCGGGCTGTGCGGATCGGTCAGCAACTGCTCGCGCAGCGCATTTTCGCGGGACTTGGCGCGCCAGACCTGCGCCCATGCGAGGAAGAAGCGCTGATCGCCCGTCAGACCGTCGAGCACCGGCTGCTCGCCATGGCTGGCGACATAGCGGCGATAGGCGGAATAGGCCATTTCGAGGCCGCCGAGATCGCCGATATTTTCACCCATGGTCAGCTTGCCGTTGACATGCACGCCCGGGATCGGTTCGAACTTGTCATAGGCCTCGCCAAGCTGTTTCGTCCGCGCCTCGAACTTCTCTGCGGATTCCTTGGTCCACCAGTCGCGAATCTTGCCGGTGCCATCAAACTGGCGACCCTGATCGTCGAAGCCGTGGCCGATTTCATGGCCAATCACGCCACCGATCGCGCCATAATTGACGGCGGGGTCGGCGTTGGGATCGAAAAAGGGCGGCTGCAATATCGCGGCGGGAAAGGTGATCTGGTTGAGCAGCGGATTATAATAGGCATTCACCGTCTGCGGGTTCATTTCCCACAGCTCGCGATCGACCGGATGGGGCAAGCGGGCCAGATCGATATCAAAGGCAAATTGCCGGGCCCGCTGTACATTGCCGAGCAGATCGTCCCGCTTCACAACCAGCGGCGAATAATCGATCCACTTGGACGGGTAGCCGACCCGCGGTTCAAAGGCGTCGAGCTTCTTCTGCGCCTCGCTGCGCGTCGCTTCATCCATCCAGTCGCTCTTGCTGATCCGTTCGCCGAGCGCGGCGGTCAGATTGGCGACCAGTTCGGTCATCTGCCGCTGGCTTTCGGCGGGATAGTGACGGTCGACATATTTCTGGCCGACCGCCTCGCCGATATGGTTGTTGACCAGATCAACGCCTCGCTTCCAGCGCTCTTTCTGGACCGGGATGTCGCGCAGCGTCTTGCTGAAGAAATCGAATTTGGCTTCGTCAAACGCCTTCGGCAGATAGGAGGCATTATCGCTGATGAAATGCGCCGCCAGATAGTCTTTCCAGGTGCTGAGCGGCACGCTTTCCAGCAAATCGCCACTCGCCGCTATAGCGGTTGTTTCCGAAGCGATGATCGTGTCGACCTTGCCGAATCCGATACCGTCGAGCCAGCTGGTCCAGTCAAATTCCGGTGCCAGCTCCATCAACTGCTCGCGGTTCATCGGATTGTAGACTTGCTTGATATCGCGCTGCCGCTCGGGCGCCCACTGTTCCTTGGCGAGCGCGGTTTCGAGGGCAATGATCCGGTCGGCTTTCGCAGCAGCATCGCTGATCCCGGCCAGCGTCTGGATCTTGATCAGATAGTCGCGATAGGCGGCGCGAAACTTGTCATATTCTGCACCCTCCTTGAGATAATAGTCGCGGTTGGGCATGCCCAGACCGCTTTGCCCGGCGGCCACAATATAGCGGGTGGGATTGGCCGGGTCGGGCAGGATGCCGACGCCAACCGGCGAGGCATAACCAACGGTTCCGAACAATTTCAGCAGGCCGGTCCGGTCCTCGACGGCCTTGATTTTTGCAAGATAGGGCTCGAGCGGTCTGGTGCCCTGCTTTTCGATGGTCGCCTGATCCATCCAGGCGCCGTAAAAGGCGCCAACTTTCTGATCCAGCGCGTCGGCCTCGTCGCCTTGCGCCGCGAGATCGTCAAGGATCGCGTGAATCTGGTCGTCGGACCGTTCGCGCAATATGTCGAACGAGCCGTAGCGCGACCGGTCTTCCGGAATCTCCACGGTTTCAAGCCAATGGCCGTTGGCGTAACGGAAAAAGTCCGCGCCCGGCTTTACCGAAAGATCGCGGGCGTCGAGTTCGATACCCCAGGCACCGAGCTCGGGCTTGGCGGACTCCGTCGCCGCTGCATCATCCGCAACCGTCGATGACCGTTCTTTCGCCGATCCCGGCATTGCCGCCGAAAGAGCAAGAAGAGAAGCGGCAGCTGACAGAATGAGATGGCGGGATTTCATCGACGAACAGTCCTTTTTGGTTACGAATGATATCGAGATGGGCCGCATGGCGCTCAATTTCAATCATTATCGAGCGGGAAAACAGGCCTTTCCCGAATTTCCCCGGTCATTAACCGGCACCGCGTGCGATATTCCTCTTGGCCGCTTATCGCTGCGCCGTTAGACCCCGTTCATGATTCTGGTTATCGACAATTATGACAGCTTCACCTTCAACCTGGTCCATTATCTGATGGAACTGGGTGCCGAGGTGCGAGTGGAGCGCAACGATGCGCTGACCGCCGGCGAGGCCCTGCGCACCGGCGCACAGGCTTTCATGATTTCACCCGGACCCTGCACCCCGAATGAAGCGGGAATCTCGCTCGATCTGGTCGCGGCCTGCGCCGATGCGCGCAAACCGCTGCTCGGTGTCTGCCTGGGACACCAGAGCATCGGCCAGCATTTCGGCGGCAAGGTGGTGCGCGGCGGGCTGATGCACGGCAAGACATCGCCGGTGACCCATGACGGCAGCGGCGTCTTTGCCGGCCTGCCCTCGCCTTATGTCGCGACGCGCTATCATTCGCTGATCGTCGAGGATATTCCCGCCTGCCTGCCGGTCAACGCGACCGCCGACGATGGCTCGGTGATGGGCTTTCGCCACGAAAGCCTGCCGATCCACGGCGTGCAATTCCACCCAGAGAGTATCGCCACCGAACATGGTCACAAGCTGCTGGCCAATTTCATGGCGCTTGCCGGAATCGAAGCGAAGGAAGCGGCATGACCCTTCCCGATCCGGCCAGCCCGCTGTCCGAAGCGGCGGCTCGCCAGGCCTTTTCCGCGATATTCGACGGCAATTGTTCGGCAGAGGAAATCACCGCATTTCTGACCGCCCTTGCCGACCGGGGCGAGACCGCCACCGAAATTGCTGCTGCCGCCACCGAAATGCGCCTCCGGATGATCGGCATCGATGGACCGGAAAATGCCATCGATGTCTGCGGCACCGGTGGCGATGGCAGCCACAGCCTGAATATTTCGACCGCCACCGCGCTGGTCGTTGCTGCCTGCGATATACCGATGGCAAAGCATGGCAACCGCGCTGCCTCCAGCAAATCGGGCGCAGCGGATACGCTGGAGGCCCTTGGTCTCGATCTCGCCAAAGCCGCAACGAGGGCGGAGCAGAATCTGCGCGAGATCGGCATCGGTTTTTTCTTTGCCCCCAACCATCATCCGGCGCTTGGTCCGCTGGCACCGATCCGCAAGGCGATCGGTCGCCGGACGATCTTCAATCTCCTGGGACCGCTGTGCAATCCGGCAAAGGTAAAGCGCCAGCTGATCGGCGTCGCCTCGCCCGATCTGGTAGAGCGCTATGCCGAAGCAGCGGCGCAGCTGGGCTATGACAGGGCGATGATCGTTTCCGGCGAGGAAGGACTGGACGAACTCAGCATTTCCGGACCCAGCCGGGTGGCGATAATCGACAAACAAAGCGTCACGATCAGCCGGATCAGCCCGGAAGATATCGGCCTGAGCCGCCATCCGGCGGAAGCGATCAGGGGCGGCGATCCTGCCTATAATGCCGCTGCGCTCAACGCGCTGCTACAGGGCGAAAAATCCGCCTATCGCGATGCCGTGCTGCTCAACAGCGCCGCCGCGCTGATGGTCGCCGGCGAGGTCGACAGCTGGGAAGCCGGGGTCGAGGAAGCCGGCGAAGTGATCGACAAGGGCCTTGCCAACGCCATGCTCAACTGCTGGATCGCCAACCAATGAACAAGCTCGAAGAAATTTGCGCGGTCAAGCGCGATCATGTGGCACAGCAGCGGACGATCCTCTCCGATGCGGTGCTGCGCGATGCCATCGATCGCCAGGACCCCGCGCGCGGTTTTGCCGCGGCGGTTCGGGAGAAATCCGCTAGCGGCTTTGCCCTGATCGCCGAGATCAAGAAGGCCAGCCCGTCGAAGGGCCTGATCCGCGAGGACTTTGATCCCCCGGCCCATGCCCGCGCCTATCAGGCCGGCGGTGCCGCCTGCCTGTCGGTGCTGACCGATGCGCCCTATTTCCAGGGCCAGGACGACTATCTGGTCGCCGCCCGCGCTGCGGTCACCCTGCCCTGCCTGCGCAAGGATTTCATGGTCGATCCCTGGCAGGTCGCCGAATCGCGGGCGCTGGGCGCCGATGCGATCCTGATCATCATGGCGGTGCTCGACGATGCCCTGGCCGCCGCGATCGAGACAGAGGCGCTGGCGCTCGGCATGGATGCGCTGATCGAGGTGCATGACGAGGCGGAGCTGGAACGGGCGCTGAAACTGACGTCGCCCTTGCTCGGCATCAACAACCGCAATCTCAAGACCTTCGAAACCAGCCTCGACCAGACCGAGCGGCTGGCGAAGCTGGTGCCCGAAGACCGGATCATGATATCGGAAAGCGGCATTTTCACCCATGAGGACTGCCAGCGGCTGTCGCATTCCGGCGCACGCGCCTTTTTGGTAGGTGAATCCCTTATGCGACAGGATAATGTGGAGACCGCAACCCGCGCCCTGCTGACAGGACAAGAATGAGCAAATTGACCCATATCGACGGCGATGGCGCGGCCCATATGGTCGACGTCGGCGACAAGGCGGACAGTGTCCGCGAAGCCCGGGCCGAGGGCCGCATCGCGATGAAAATGGAACTATTGGAAGCAATAAAAGCCAATGCGATGAAGAAGGGCGATGTACTGGCCACGGCCCGCATCGCCGGGATCATGGCAGCCAAGAAGACCAGCGACCTGATCCCCCTGTGCCACCCGCTGGCGCTGACAAAGGTAGCGGTCGATTTCGACTTTCTGGAGGACGGCATCATGGTCCGTTCGCTGGCCCGGCTGACCGGCAAGACCGGGGTGGAAATGGAAGCATTGACAGCCTGCTCCGTCGCACTCCTCACAATCTATGACATGTCCAAGGCGATGCAGAAGGACATGGTGATCGGTGATATCCGGCTGGTCAGCAAGACCGGCGGCAAGTCGGGAGACTGGACAGCGGGATGAGCGCGCTTCTGCCTCTGGATCAGGCGCAGCAGCGACTGATCGCACTGGCATCCCGCCTGCCCGCCGAAGCCCTTGCCATCGATGCCGCGCTCGGCCGCTATCTCGCCGCAGACCTGATCGCCCGGCGCGAGCAGCCCGCTGCCGATATGTCGGCGATGGACGGCTATGCCATCCGCTTCGCGGACCGCGACGGCCCTTGGACATTGGTCGGGGAATGCAGGGCCGGCAGCCCGCCCTGCGCCGCGCTCAAACCCGGCGAGACCGCCCGGATTTTTACCGGTGCCCTGCTGCCCGAGGGCGCCGATACCGTGGTAATGCAGGAAAATGTTGCAGCCGATGGCAACACCATCCGGCTGAGGGCTGAGCCGTCCCCCGAAAAGGGCCGCCATGTCCGGCACAGGGGCGGCGACTTTGCAAGAGGCAGCATCGCCCTGCCCGCCGGCAGCCTGCTCAATCCGGCGGCGCTCGGCCATGCGGTGATCGCCGGCCATGGTGAACTTTCGGTCGGCCAGCGGCCCCGCGTGGCGCTGGTCTCGACCGGCGATGAACTGGTCGCGCCGGGCAGTGACACCCTGCTCCATCAGATCCCGGCCAGCAATGACGTCATGCTGTCAGCGATGCTGTCCGGTCTGACCAGCGAAACCCGCAGCCTGAGCCGGATTCCGGATGATATGGAGATATTGTGCGAGGCGCTGGCCAGCGCCCGCGACTGCGATCTGATCGTCACCATCGGCGGTGCCTCGGTCGGCGACCATGATCTGGTCGGCCCCGCCTTCCGCCAGCTTGGTGCCGAAATCGATTTCTACAAGATCGCGATGAAGCCGGGCAAACCGGTGATGGCGGGAAAATGGGGGAAGACGGTGATTCTGGCCCTGCCCGGCAACCCCGCCTCCGCCTTTGTCTCCGCGACTGTGCTGCTGCTGCCGCTGCTGCGCTATATGGCTGGCGCCGCCCACTGTCTGCCCGTCTATCAGAGCGCTCCGACCACCGAAGCCCTGCCCGCCGTCGGCCCCCGCGCGCAATTTCTGCGTTCCAGGGTCGATTCGTCGGGGATCACCCCCTTCCCCAGCCAGGACAGTGCCAAGCTTTCGGTGTTGGCTGCGGCAAATGCGCTGCTGTACCGTCCGGCCGATGCCGCCGGGACTGAGGCGGGTGCGATGGTGCCCTATATCGCGATATAAGGGCCTAAATAGCTGCAAATATTATTTAATAACAGTTTCTTAAACACGATTGTTTAGACTTCTTATCAGATCGACTCAGGCCGTCCGTTGTTAATCCGCCGGAAAAGCAACTTCTATCGCTTTCGCCGCAATCTTCACCTGCACGGGCGTGCTCGCCAGCACTTCGCCATCGATTGAAATTTTGAGCTTCGGCCTGGTATCCAGCTGAAAGGATGTTCCGGCAAATTCACGCGTGTTTGCGTCCCGGTCCCTCAGCTTGAGCGCTTTTGCATACCAGTCCCACGCGAGCTGGAATTTGCTCTTCCCGACCACAGCCTGGATCACGATCTCGCCGCTGTCGATTTCCGCATTGTCGGACAGTTCCAGACCGCCATGATAGGATCCGTTCAATATCCGCACTTCGGTCGACCACAGCCTGTGCTTTTCCGCGCCATCATCGATCATCAGCCGGAACGGCCGAAAACCGACGAGGCATTTCATCGCCCAGAACAGATAGCCGAAACGGCCGAGATAGCGTTTCAGTTCATTCGGCACCGTTTCCCCGATGATCGGTGAAAGCCCCAGGGATGCGGCATTCACGAAATAATCCTCGTCGATCATGCCAAGATCGATCGGCTTGCGCCTGCCATTGGCGATAACGTCAATGGCGCCGTCCAGATCGAGCGGAATCCCCATCGTCCGTGCCGAACTGTTGGCGGTACCGAGCGGCAATATCGCAAAGACGCAATCCTTGCCGACAAATTCGTCGACCACGCCGGACAGCGAACCATCGCCGCCACCGACGATGACCATCGGCGCGTCCTTGATCGCCTGGCGCACGATCTTGCGAATATTTTCGGGATTCTCGACATCCACCGAGTCGACCAGATTGATACCCGCTTCGGTGAGCTTTGTTTTCGCCTCTTCGAACAGGTCGTCTCCCTTGCGGGATCCGGCGTTAATCACAAGAATGGCATCCCGAGGGAGATTATTGCTTTTCATGATGAGACTACGCTGCGATGGATAATTGGATGCACGATGAAACTTGTTTAGGATTCAACCGTTAAACTCTCATGGCACGGATCGCACATTTATCGGACATTCATTTTGGCGCAAATGACCCGGACATCGTCGCAGCAACGATCGACTGGCTGAAAGAGAAACAGCCCGATCTCGTCATCATCAGCGGTGACCTGACCCAGCGCGCGCGCGAAAAACAGTTTCGGGATGCGGCCAATTATCTGGGCGCCCTGCGGGACAACGGCCACCGGCTGCTGGTGGTTCCCGGCAATCATGACGTACCCCTGTATGACGTGATCCGGCGCTTCGCCTCACCGCTTGGCCGCTACAAACGGCATATCGCACAGGATCTGTGCCCATGGATGGAAACGGACGAGGCCGCGATATTGGGAATCAACACCGCCCGGTCACTCACCATCAAGGACGGCCGGATCAACGAGGAGCAGATGCAGCTCATTCGCCAGCGGTTCAACGGCGTTGCCGCCAGCAAGACGCGAATCCTGGTGACCCACCATCCGCTGTTTGAGCTTCCGATCGGCCAGGGCAACGAGCTCAGCGAAGCGGTGGGCCGGCACAAAGATGCGCTGCAGGCAATCATCGATGCCGGTGTTCATGTGACGCTGGCCGGCCATTTTCACCGCACCTATGCCGAAGCCGCCAGAAAAATGGTCGCCGAGGCTGGACCGACGCTGGTTATCCAGGCGGGCACGGCGACCTCGACCCGCCTGCGCAACCAGGAACCGCAGAGCTTTAACTGGCTGCATGTCGAGCAGGGCAACGAGATGGAATTGCAGGTGATCGTCTGGAACGGCGAGGAGTTTGAGCGCGCCAGCCATGTCGGCTTTTCGCTGCAAGGGGGCCATTGGCATTCGCGGCAGCTGGCCGTGGAGGGTACGGACGCGGGCGATTTTGTCGCGGCAGGGTCATAGCGAACCGCCGGTTGTCGTAGATTGTCCGCAGGGGCTAGCGGCAGCAACATCAAACTTGTCCAAGCGGAACCGGGAAGAAAAGGCTGCCGACCTGATTGGAACGAAAGCGGCGCCAATGGTTTATATCTATATCGAGTGGTCAGAATGTCCACAATCGCGCCGCATCTGCGGACAAATATGATTTTAAAGAAACAGGAGATTATTATGTATGGATGGGCCCTGACGCTCGCAATTGTTGCACTGATTGCTGCAATTCTCGGATTTGGCGGATTGGCAGGAAGTCTGGCTAATATTGCGCTGATAATCTTCGTGCTTGCCCTGATCGGGACTGTGATATTTTTCGTGCTTGGCTGGAAAGCTGCCAAAAAAATCGTGAGTTGAAGTTTGCAGTTGTGGGCGTGTCTCCCGAGGCGCTGCACCGCACGAAGGGCGCGATGATTGATCGGCGAACCGCGAGCATTCCGGCGACCGCGTCCGATGGCGGTTTTTGGTATGGAGAAGTCAATCGGGCGCAAAGCGCCGATATATTTCGGCCAGCCAGAATGTCGGATTTTGGAACGTTTGCGGAACGGCAGTTCTTGTTTTTCGGGTGATGAGGCCGAGTGACATAAACTGGGTGGGAAGCGGTCCTTTAACTTCTCCAATGACCAGACCGCCACCGTTCCTTTCGACGTGCGGGTTGCCTGCGCTTCCTGCGCCATTCGAAGAACACCGGTACAAGGAATGTGATGCCTAAGACGATTGCCAAAACACTGACACCAACCCATGTGAAAGCGACTGTTTCTGATTGCATGAAGGGTTGGTCTCCGAGAGCAAGGCCCCCAAAAACCCCTAGCCATCCCAGCGGAAATAGGATGGCCCCAGCTATCGCTCTGTTACGGAATGAGAAGAACCGAGGGAATAGCAACAGCGCGGCAATCATCACCGCCGCTCCTGCCAAATTCCCCGCTTCGCTCCAACCCATAACCCTTATATGACCGTTGGCCCGAATGACTGCAAGTGGGGCGGAAGCGGAACGGCAGCTTTCTAACGGAATATGCAAATAGCCGCCATCCAGCCAGCGGATCAATCCGTCCATCCGGCCTGCCATTCTGCCAACGGGATAATCACTTCCCGCTTGACTTCCCCCTTTTTGTTTCATAATTGTTCTGTATTCGTTCCCAGAACAGGACCCTGGACATGCTTACGCAGAAACAACATGAACTCCTCTGCTTCATCGATGACCGGTTGAAGGACAGCGGTGTCTCGCCCTCGTTCGAGGAAATGAAGGAGGCGCTGGGCCTGAAGTCCAAGTCTGGCATCCACCGGCTGATCAGCGCGCTGGAGGAGCGGCACTTCATTCGCCGCCTGCCCAACCGGGCGCGGGCGCTGGAAGTCCTGAAGCTGCCCGAGGGCGGCGTGCACGAGGCAGAGGCGTCCAATGTCGTGTCGCTGCACCCCGAGACGCCGGTGCGCGAGGTGATTTCCAATCCGGCTCCGGCCGCCAACAATGATGTGCTCGAAATTCCGCTGCACGGCCGGATCGCCGCCGGTGCGCCGATCGAGGCGCTGGAGGGCCAGTCGGCGCTCAGTGTGCCCGCGGCGCTGCTTGGCCCCGGCGAACATTATGCGCTGGAAGTGTCCGGCGATTCAATGATCGAGGCCGGTATTCTCGACGGCGACTATGCGCTGATCCAGAAGACCGAAGTGGCGCGCGACGGCGAGATTGTCGTGGCGCTGATCCACGAAGAGGAAGCGACGCTCAAATATCTGCGCAAGGATGGCGCGCGCATCCGCCTTGACCCCGCCAACGCGGCCTATGCGCCGCAAATCTATGGCGCGGGCGAAGTGCGGATTCAGGGCAAAATGGCCGGATTGCTGCGCCGCTATTAGTGTCTGTGTCTGTTGAGTGGAAATCGTCGTCAACTGAGAAGCCCCTCCTTTTCAAAAGATTGAGGTCGATCAGTCCCCCGGACTGATCTGAAACCGGGTCGGGGTGCTTCGCGGTTCCTGAGCGTGTTTATCCCTTCTCCCGTGAGGGAGAAGGATACAGAGCCTTATCGCTTTA
>TARA_R110002033_G_scaffold6828_5_pt1 | contig 18331 bp, 15 predicted proteins | sample TARA_R110002033 | Tara Oceans TARA_R110002033 (sample SAMEA4397051) | marine metagenome | biome: Polar Biome; feature: [SRF] surface water layer (ENVO:00010504); material: water (ENVO:00002006), including particulate matter (ENVO:01000060) such as... | depth 5 m
CTATATTTAAAATTGTGTTTAATAACAGACTTTTACTTTTACCCTCTCAAATTCTACACAGACCTTAATTACTAATAGATTGATTTTTATTATATTTAGCACCATTCCCCTAAGTCTTTTGTAAATAGCATTTTTAATTAAAAGACGATATGTTAATTGCTACTTGTATATCTCGGTTTACAATAAGAATTACTTTTTTGATGATTCTTGCTGGATCTCCTTTTGTTTCAGGACAAAACAAATCGGTTGATAGTCTTTCTCGCTTACTTTCTAAAGAAACAAAAGACAGTTCAAAACTAGACTTATTAAGCGATATTGTAACTATTGAATCTACCCAAAATTTAAACAGAGCCTTAGTTTATGCGCGACAAGGCGTCAACCTTGCTAATAAATTAAATGACAAGAATTGGATGCCTAAGTTTAATGAAATGAAAGGAAGAATACACGCCAACTTATTAGAATTAGATTCCGCCTCTTACTATTTTAATAAAGCTTTGAATGGATATATTGCCGTTAACAATAAAAAAGGACAAGCAACTACGTATTTTAAAATTGGCTGGGTACACAAAAAGAAAAGTGAATTAGAACAAGCCCTAGAATTAGATTTAAAAGCATTGAATCTCATGGAGTCCATTCATGACGATTTAGGAATAGCTGGGGCTAATAACAGAATATCTGAAGATTTGTACAGACAAGAACGCTACGAAGAAGCTCTAGAGTATGCAAAAAAAACTATTGAATTCTGTAAAAAGAACAAACTAGAAACAGAATTAGCTTACGCTTACACATCAGCGGGTGACGCATGTATGGGCATGGGTAATTTTAAAGACTCCTATAAGTATTTTGATAAAGCCTTAAGCTACGCAAAATCAATCGGATTCAACCCGATGAATTTATGTGATTTTACCAATAATCTAGGAAACGCTCTTAAAAGATTAGGTAAATACGACGAAGCTTTAGTGCAATATAAAAATGCCATGAAAATGGCGCAGCAAACAAATTACCGAAATGCTATCACAGTTCTAACGGCCAATTTAGGAGAAATCAACTTACTTAAAGGCGATTACAAAGAAGCCTTAAAATACCAACTTGAAACTATAAAATTTCAAGAAAAAGATGAAGATATTTCAAACTTAACGGAAAACTATGGACACGCAAGTACCATTTATGAAAAATTAGGAGATTATCCTAAGGCTTTAGAATACGAACGAAAAGCCAGAGAAATAAGAGATAAAACAGTCGCTATTGAAAGTGATAAAAACATGTCTAAACTGCTCACAGAATACGAAACCGAAAAAAAAGAAAATACCATTGCTGCTCAAAAATTACAACTTGCACAACAAAAATTAGTACAATGGCTCTCTATAGGTGTGGTTGCTTTGCTTTTAAGTTTTCTGTTTTTTGGATATAGAAGTTATAGAATTCGTACTAAAACCAACCAATTACTAGCCGCTAAAAACAAGCAAAACGAATTATTACTAAAAGAAATTCATCACCGGGTAAAAAACAATTTGGAACTTGTAAAAAGCTTAATTTCATTACAATCTGCTCAATTAGAAAATTCTGCCACTAAAGATGCCATGATTGCGAGTCAGAATCGCGTGCAATCGATGGGTATTATTCATCAAAAATTATATCAAGGAGATAACCTTGGCAGCATAGAAATGAAAGACTATTTCTTTAATCTTGGTGAAGGTATTTTAGATACTTTCAATAAAGATGACAAAGTAAAAATAGAATGTGTTATGGAACAATTAGAATTAGATGTTGACACGGCTGTTCCTATTGGATTAATTGTAAATGAACTGCTTACTAACGCTCTTAAATATGCATTTCCTGAAGATGCTAATGGAAACATATCGATTAGTTTATCAAAATCCAACCCCGAAACTTTAACACTAAAAGTGTCTGATAACGGTATTGGAAAAACGATTGGATTAGCCCCCAAAGGAACTGGTTTTGGTTCTCAACTCGTACAACTATTAACGCAACAACTCAATGGCGTTATGAAAGAAGATACACAAAATGGCACATCCGTTTTATTTCATTTTAAATTAAATACAGCCGCCTAAATGAGCCAACCAACCAAAATATTAATCGTTGAAGACGAAATGATTATTGCCGCAAACATTTCGTTACAACTTACAACGCTTGGTTATGAAATAACAGGTATTATTCCACGGGGCGAAGAAGCCTTACTACATATTAAAGAGAATACACCAGATATTGTTTTGTTAGATATTCAATTAAAAGGCAAAATTGATGGTATTGAAACAGCCCAAATCATGCAAAAATCATTCAATATTCCTATCATCTATTTAACAGCTAATGCAGATGACGAGCATTTTAACCGAGCAAAATCAACAAACCCCTACGCCTTCATCTCGAAACCCTTCAAAAAATTAGATCTACAACGTGCCATTGAATTAACTATAAAAAGAATTCAAAATGAAGATAAGGAAGTAGATGCTTCCGAAGAAAAGCTATCCCCTTTTATTTTAAGTGATAGCATTTTTGTAAAACATCATGAAAAAATGGTGAGAGTAGATATTAAAGATATTTTATACATCGAGGCAGAACGTAATTATTGCCGAATTCACTCAAAACTTAAAGAATATTTGTTGGTTATGACATTAAAAGATCTTGATGAAAAATTACCAAACAAACATTTTATAAGAGTACATAGGTCTTTTATTGTTAATCTATCTCAAATTGATGAAGTAGCCACGAGCCATATTGTAATTGGTAAAAAAGCCATTCCTGTTAGTAAATCTCTAAAAGAAGAATTACTCAACAGATTACAAACGATATAAATTTTATTTAGATGCAGTCTAATTAAAATAATGTTTTGATAAATAAAAGCAAGTCTTCGGACAAAATATGATACGTTTCGTCCTAAAACATATTCTTGTTATTTTGATTATTAGTTACTTACATATAGAATCACTTAAAAGATTCAACCTAACCAACCCTAAACCTCACAAATCTTAAATTTAAGAAGCTGTGAGGTTTTAAAATCATTTTAAAATGAAAAGTACGTTCTTTTTAATCTTCTCTACACTTATCTTATTAATTGCTTGCCAACAACAAATTCATTACACACAACAATCGCCAGAAATAAACACTTACAAAAAAGTGATAGAAGCTTATGAAAAACAAGATTGGAAAGACTTTGAAACTTATTACGCTAATTCTGCGCAAATACTAAATAATGTTACAATTGATAACGCACAATCGGTTTCTCAATTAATAGAACAAAATAAGGAAGATGCTAAGCTCTTTACCTCTTGGAAATATAATCCTGAAAGTGTAGAATATGAAATGGTTGTTACAGATAAAGGTGAAACGTGGGTTAACTTTTGGGGGCACTGGGAAGCCAATTTAAAGGCTAACGGAAAACGTTACGTCATACCAGCCCATATAACCGCTCAATTTATTGATGGCAAAATTGTTAGAGAAGATGGCTATTGGGATATTTCAAAATTAATGACGGATATGCAAGCCATAGAAGCTAGTAAAAACATACAAACAGAATAAATAAATAAATAAATTAATCAATTAAAAGCACAGGCAGATTTTTACGTGTAAAAATATTTGACAATAGTAATAATCCGTTATCATTTATAATGCATTTTGAGTTAGTCACTTTAACTATTGTCAATTGCCTTTTTTTATTAAACAACCAATAAATAACATGAAAAAAGTAGGCATCATCGGTGGTTCTGGTTTCATAGGAAGCCACATCACAAAAGAATTTTTAAACAACGGTTTTGAAGCAAAAGTTTCCACAACCGATATTACAAAAGAAGAAAAATACCAGCACTTAATGGAGTTTGATCAATCGGACCATTTATACATTAGCGAATTAAATGTTGAAGACAAATCTGCTTTGCGCGAATTCGTAAAAGATTGTGATATTGTCATTCATGGTGGCACGCCATTTCAGTTAGATGTGAAAGACCCTCAAACAGAATTATTTAATCCAACAATTAAAGGCACCGAAAACTTTCTAGAAGTGATATATGACACACCAAGTATAGAAAAAGTAGTCTTTATTGCGTCTGTTGCGGCTTGGAATACTAACTTTCCCTTACCTCCCGAAGGCAAATCAGTATTAGATACAATTAGTGAAAAAGACACACCATTTATGAGTGAAGAAAGTCACCCATATGCTCAAGCAAAATTTATTGCGAACCAAACGGTTAATGAATTTATAAAAACTCATCCTAATCTCGATTTTGAAATTACCAGTATATCACCCGTAGCTGTATTTGGAAAATCGTTATCTAACCGAGAAGATTCTACTTCAACTGGATTACAGTTTTTATTAAAAAATGAAATAGCTCCAAACCCCTTTGTACAAATGCTTTTTGACACTGATGCAGAATTTGCCATTGTTGATGTTAAAGACGTTGCTAAATGTATTTACAAAGCAGCAACTATTTCCGGTTTACATGGAAAAAACTATTTACTCTCCAGTGAGACTTATCCTGTTTCTGATGTAACACTTATGCTTAATAGTCAACCACCAAAAAATAAAGCAAAAGTAATCTACCAAAACCAACTGGCTGAGCGTCAATTAGGAATTACATTTCAATCAGTCATTAAAACATTACAATAATTAAATTAAAAATAACTAACCATATTTAAAAATGAGAGCTATTCAAACCATTAAAAAATCAGTTTTAATTTTACTTGTTTTATCAAGTATCTCAAGTTGTAATCAAAAAGAAAAAGAAACAATTACAACAGAAGCACCAAAACCTGCAACGGTTGAAGAATTAGGTCAAATGAATCGAGACTTTGCAAAAGCATTAGTAGCGAAAGATGCTACAGCTGCTGCTAATTTATATACCGAAGACGCGTCATTATTACCACCTAATGAACCCATAGTTAAAGGACGAGAAAATATTAAAAATTATTGGCAAGGTGCAATTGATGCTGGTTTGATATCTGCATCGGTAAAAACCATTGATGCTAGTAGTGATGGTGATTTAGGGTATGAGATAGGGACTTTTAAATTACAATTCTTATCTCCTGCTGGTGATACTATTACTGATATTGGAAAGTATACAGAATTATTAAAACGCAACAAAGAAGGAAAATGGATATCAATTTACGGCATGTGGAGTGGTAATGACCCTTTAGTTTCTCAAGAACATTAAAAATAAATATTATGATTAAACTTACAGTACTTTACAAACATCCAACAGATACTAAAGCCTTTGAAAATTATTATGCAAACACGCATTTGCCTATAGCCTCAAAGATGACAGGACATGAGAAGTTAGAACTTACTAAATTCTTGAACGCTCCCGATAGCACTAAACCAGACTATTATCGCATGGCAGAATTCTGGTATAAAAGTGCTGAAGCTTTGCAGAAAGCCATGGACTCTCCTGAGGGACAAGCCACATCAGGTGACCTTGCTAATTTTGCTACTGGTGGTGTAACGCTTTTGGTGGGTACTATTGAATAATACTATTAACACTTAAAACAAAATTATGAAAGCAACAAAATTTAGTACCATAGCAATCCTCACAATATTCCTTTTAAGTACAACTATTAGTTGTAATGAAAAAGTAAAATCAGAAAAAACAGAGTCTACAGAAACTAAAGTAATAGATGAAACACCAGATTATTTTCTTTTACGTCCTGAATTAGAGAAAATGTATGGCTACTCACACGCTGTAAAAATTGGAAACGATATTAAAATATCTGGCGCCGTGAGTATGGATAATGAAGGAAATCTTATCGGTGCTGGCAGCATGGAAGAACAAATGAAAAATTGCTATTCAGATCTTGAGAAAATCTTAAAGCATTATGGCTACACATTTGATGACGTGATAGTTGAAAATGTTTTCACCACTAATATGCAAGAATTCATCAATGTATCTGGTTTTCGAAATTCTATTTACAAAAAACAATTTCCAACAGGCACTTGGCTAGAAGTAAAAGGATTAGCATTGCCTGGCCAGCTAATTGAGATTGATATGGAAGCTCATAAATCTGAAAAACAATAACATTTAAAGATAATTGAAAAAAATCTTAAAACTCTGCTTGGGGTTTCCCTTTAAAACTATCATTACTATGAAGACTTAATTTTAAATATCAAAATCATGAAAAAACCAACCATAATCATTGTTGCCTTACTAGTCTTTGGAATGTGTCACGCACAAGAAATATCCCAATTTACTGTAAACCACCTAGCATTATCAGTAAAAGATGTCAATCAATCGGCTCAATTTTACCAAAACATCTTCAACTTAAGAGAAATTATAAATGTTGAAAAAACAAAAGATGTACGCTGCTTTAGCTTTGGAGATGGAAGAGAATTACACCTTATTTCCAGCGTAAAAAGAACTGTAAAAACAAATAAAGCCATACATTTAGCTTTATCAACATCTCATTTAGAAACATTTATTGAAAACCTAAAACAATCTAATATTCAATTTTATGATTGGAAAGGAAAAAAAAACAGAGCAGACAGAAGAAAAAATGGTGTTCAAGAAATTTATTTACAAGATCCTGATGGCTACTGGATTCAAGTAAATAGCAATGAAAAATGGTTTTCATTAATTTCATTAGATCAACCTAACTGGCTTGCAGAATAAAATAATTACAAATTAAAACATCAAAAAATCATATATTACAATCTAATTAATTATAACAAGAGCGTTATGAATACAACAAAAGCAGCAATAATCATTAGTCTTCTTACTTTACAATTGCAGGCACAACAGTATCAAGATATTCATAACAAAGCCATTTTAGTAGATACCCATAACGATATCCTGATGAAAACTGTGGATGATGGTTTTTCTATTGACAGTAATTTAAAAGGAAAAACGCACACAGATTTAGCACGCTGGAAACAAGGTGGTTTAGATGTGCAACTATTCTCTGTGTATTGTGATGGTGCATCTAAAAATGCTTATGCCATGGCGAATAGAGAGATGGATAGTTTAGATGCTGTAATAGCACGTAACCCAGATAAAATTGTAAAAGTTGCCAATTACAAAGAACTCATCAATGTAGTTAAGCAACACAAAATTGCTGCCATGGCTGGTGTAGAAGGTGGCCATATGATAGAAGATGATCTTAATAAATTAGAAACGCTCTATAAAAGAGGCGCTCGGTATTTAAGTTTAACGCACAATGTGGCGCCATCTTGGGCTACTAGTGCTGCGGATGAAACAAACAATCCAAATTTACAACATAAAGGACTCACTGATTTTGGTAAGCAAGTGGTAAAACGAATGAACCAACTCGGCATGATGATAGATGTAAGTCATTCTGGTGAACAGACCTTTTGGGATGTCATCAATATATCCACAAAACCCATCATTGCTTCCCACAGTTCTGTATATAGTTTGGTGCCACATCTCCGTAATTTAAAAGACGAGCAAATAAAAGCGATTGCCAAAAATGGCGGAGTAATTCAGGTTAACTTTCATCCAGGTTTTATTGACCCAAGTTTCGATCAAAAAGAAGCGTCATTTTTACAAAACCATAAGATAGAAAATGATTCTCTGACAAAAACTGGGATGGATGGTTGGTATGCATTAGATTACTTATACCATAAATATTCAGAAGAAGCAGAAGCCATGCGTCCGCCACTGTCAATGCTTATAGACCATATTGAGTATATAATAAAATTAGTCGGCGTTGATTATGTAGGTATTGGCTCAGACTTCGATGGCATCAACCTGACGCCTCAAGGATTAGATGATGTTTCCGCCTATCCCCTTATCACCAAAGCACTATTAGAAAGAGGTTACAATGAAAAAGAAATTAATAAAATTTTAGGTGAAAACTTTTTAAGAGTTTTAAAAGCTAATGAATTACAGTAACTATAAAACCAAAGATACAATGAAAAACACTTTTTTTTATGTTCTATTATCATTAACACTTTTTGTTAGTTGCAATACGAATAATCAATCAAAAAAAGAGGCAGATTGTGCATCAACCTACATGGATTATTCAAATAGTGATGACCAATTTACAGGCGGTATTAAAATGATTCCTATCACAACTCCAAAAGGCACTTTTAATGTTTGGACAAAACGCGAGGGCAATAACCCTAAAATGAAAGTTTTATTACTTCATGGTGGCCCTGGTGGTACTCATGAGTTTTTTGAAAATTTTGATGGTTTCCTTCCTAAAGAAGGTATTGAATATATCTATTATGACCAACTTGATTCTTATTATAGCGATAAACCCAATGATTCAACCCTTTGGACAACAGATCATTTTGTAGAAGAAGTAGAACAAGTTAGAAAAGCTTTAAACCTCAACAAGGACAATTTTTATTTGTTGGGGCAATCTTGGGGAGGTATTCTTGCTATGGAATACGCACTTAAATATCAGGATAACATAAAAGGACTTATCATCTCAAATATGATGGCAAGTATCCCTGCTTACGAAAAATATGCCGCAGAAGTCTTGGGACCTCAACTTCCTCCAGAAATTTATAAAGAAATAAAAACCTTTGAAGACAAAGGTGATTTTGCTAATCCAAAATATGCTGAATTAGTTCAAGAATATTATTACACACAACATGTCTTAAGAAAACCTTTGAACGAATGGCCAGAGTTTATCAATAGAGCTTTTAAACATCTCAATCCGAACATTTATATCTATATGCAAGGCTATAGTGAATTTGGTGTCACAGGTAACGCTACGCTGAAAGGTTGGGACGTTTCACAAAGACTTAAAGAAATTAAGGTTCCAACATTAATGATTGGTGGAAAATATGACACCATGGATCCAAAATATATGGAATGGATGAGCACACAAGTACAGCGCGGTAGAAGCTTGACATGTAATGCAGGCCATGTGGCTCAATACGACGACCCGATAACCTATTTCAATGGACTAATAAAATTCATAAAAGATGTAGATAATAAAACGTTCTAATTAAATTTAGTCAACCAACAAAAACCAACCAACCAACCAACCAAATGAATCTAAAACAAACCTTAATTATTGCTCTTACTTTAAGTGCTTTAAGTTTGAGTATTTGGGAATTATATTGGCGCTCTCAAACAGATCACTACAAAGCAGGTTTAGAAGATGATCGCTATCTATGGGCCAAAGAAAGAGCAAAAGTTGAGACGTCTACTGCGCAAGATATTATCCTCATTGGGTCTTCAAGAACAGGTTTTAATTTTAACACCCATGTTTGGGAAGAGACACAAGGCATAAAACCTATAAATCTTTCTACAGATGGAAAACCACCTGGTCCCTTTCTGGATGATATAGTTCATAATACCTCCTTTAATGGAACTATTGTTATTGGAGTAACACCTGTGTTTTGGTTTGACAAGGCCAAAAATCCGTGGTGGAATGGTGCACAAAAATGGGTAGATCATTACCATGACGAAACGTATGCTCAAAAACTTGGTTATTTCTTCTCAAAGCCATTACAACGTCATTTAGTAATGTTAACCTCCTCTGAACTTAAATTCTATAATGATCTGGATTTGAAATCGCTAATAAATAGAATTTCCATACCAGGAAGAATTGAAGAAGAACGTATGCTGTATAATTTCAGCTATCACGATGAAGACAGAAACCTTATCATGTTTCCAGCGATGATTGACGAACCTGGTTTTGCAGAAAAAATTCAATATGTATGGAGTGGTTTTCTTCCTTATTTACCTGAATATGATGTAGTAAAAAATGATATGCCTGAAGTGTTTGAATACTACCGCAAAGTCATTGATATTTTTAAGGCTCGTGGTGGTAAAATTATTTTTATTCGCCACAAATCAGAAGAAGAATGGAATAAAAACACTAAAAGAATGTTGCCACGAGACAAAGTTTATGATCCATTTATGAAAATGATTCAATGCCCATCATATCATTTTGAAGATTATGAATTTATGTCTAAATACACATTACCGGATTGGTCTCATATGTATTATACAGATGCTTTAAAATATACCAAAGATATGGTTAACAAACTTATTGAAGATGGTCATCTTCAATCCTATAAAAATTAAAACAAATTAAACCAACCATTATGCAACTAAAACAAACCCTCATTATTGCTTTTGCACTAAGTATCATAAGCATTTCTGCATGGGAACTTTACTGGCGTTCTCAAGGCCTTCAGCCAAATATTGATGACAACAAAAACTTATGGGCTAATCAGAGGACAAAACTTGAAAATTTTAACAATAAAACCGTCGTTTTTATTGGGTCTTCAAGAATTCTGTATGACATACAATTGGACATCTGGGAAAAAGAAACCAGTACCAATTCTATTGAGTTAGCCACTCAAGGTGCTTCCCCAACCCCTGTTTTTAGGGATATTGTGGAAAACACTACGTTTAATGGAACGCTTATAGTGGGAATAACACCTCCTCTTTTTTTTGCAACTACCAATCCTAAAGCTGAATTTATAAGACGTTCACAATCATTAGTTGATTACTATAAAAAAAGAACCTATGCGCAAATCATAAATCATAAATTATCAGTCCCATTACAGCAAAACTTAGCCTTTATTCGAGATGGTGACGAAAGTTGGGATTCAGATGTTGATTTAAAAACACTACTTAAGCAAATTCATATTGGAACAAGAGAAGGTCCTGCTTATCCTCCATTCAATAATTTTGAAGATATTTCACTTGACAGACATATGAAAATGCCTGAAAGAATGGTAACAGATACAGCTTATGCCAATACTGTAAAAAAAGTTTGGACTGCCATTTTATCTGGTGATTTCCCTCCGCCAGACAAAGAATCCACTATTAATGCTTTTGTAGATTTAGCTAAAAAATTTAAAAAACGAGGCGGTAATTTAATATTGGTAAGATGTCCATCCTCTGGTCTATTTAAGGAAGTAGAAAGTAAGGCCTTTTCAAAAGACCTGTTCTGGGACGAACTAGTAACCAAAACTAAAGCTAAGGCATATAATTATCAAGATTATAGCCAATTTAAAGACCTCTTTTGTCCTGAATGGTCACATTTAGCAGCAAAAGATGCACAGTTTTTCACAAAAGAACTTATTAAAATTATGAAAGCCGATGGTGCTTTAACTAATCTTAAAACCAACTAACCATGTTATTCAATTCATTAAGTTTCGTCGTATTTTTAGTCATAGTACTCGCACTCTACTATTCAAAAATATTTAGTTGGACCGGCAAAAAGCGCATGTTGCTATTTGCCAGTTACATATTTTATGGGCTGTGGAATCCGCCTTTGGTCATTTTACTTTGGATATCAACAGTTGTTGATTGGATTACTGGAAAGAAATTAGCAACAGAAGAAAATAAACGCAAAAGACTATACTGGTTATTATTGAGTATGTTTGTCAATTTGGGTTTCCTTACCTTTTTTAAATACCGCGATTTTCTTTTAGACAACTTTACCACGGTGGTCAACTCTTATGGTTACGGTTATCAAACTACACATATGGATATTATTTTACCAATGGGTATCTCGTTTTATACATTTCAAACCATGTCTTATACCATCGACATGTATTTAAAGCGAACCGAACGTGCTAAAACATTTTTAGATTTTGCTTTATACGTAACCTTCTTCCCGCAATTAGTAGCAGGACCAATTGTTAGAGCTCAAGATCTAATTTCACAATTTTATGAAGAAAAAAGAGCTACGGTCAACCAATTTATTTGGGGTTTATTTTTATTGACTTTAGGACTTTTTCAAAAAGTAGTAATGGCAGATACGCTGCTATCTGATACTGTTGACACCGTTTATGGTTCAGGTAAAATTTTAAATTTTTGGGATGCCTGGATGGGAACATTAGCTTTTTCAGGACAGATATTTTTTGATTTCGCTGGGTATTCAACCTGTGCCATTGGAATTGCTTTAATGCTTGGAATTATTTTACCTGATAACTTCAGATATCCGTATGCATCTTTAGGCTTTTCAGATTTATGGAAACGCTGGCACATTACCTTATCTTCGTGGTTAAGAGATTATTTATACATTCCTTTAGGAGGAAATCGCCATGGTGTAGTAAGAATGTATGCCGCTTTAATGATAACCATGCTCTTAGGTGGTTTATGGCATGGTGCTGCATGGACCTTTATAGTTTGGGGCGGTTTACATGGTACTTATTTAATATTAGAACGTTTACAACGTCAATATCTGCCATTTAAAATAACGAAATGGAATGGCATGTTTCTGGCTTTTACAACCTTTACCTGTGTTAACATTACTTGGGTATTTTTTAGAGCAAGAGAGTTTAAAACGGCTTGGAATATGATAACCTCTATGTTTTATTTGAATCCTGATGGCGAAAAAGTTTTAGCCAATTTCGATATTTTAAAAGTCGGTATCGTTATAGGACTTCTATTTATTTGCCATTGGTTTATGAGAAACACATCGGTTGAAGCTGTATCAAAAAAAATACACCCTTGGGCTCTTGGTGTTGTATGGGCTTCCATGTTTTTCTTGATTGTTATCGCTCAAGGCAGCGGTGAACAATTTATTTATTTTCAGTTTTAAAATTAGTTTTTAATTAAGTAATACTTAATAATCAGTTACACTATGGTTCAAGTGAAATCAACGCGTATAGCATCTATAGATTTATTAAGAGGTATGGTCATGATCTTTATGGCTTTAGATCATACAAGAGATTATTTTCATTATGATGCTTTCTTTTTTGATCCAACAGATTTATCCAAAACCAGTATACCTCTATTTATCACCCGCTTCATCACACATTATTGTGCCCCTGTTTTCATGTTTTTAGCTGGTACTTCAGCCTTTTTTGTAGGACAAAAACGCAGTAAAAAAGATTTGAGTATTTGGCTATTAAAACGCGGATTTTGGCTCATAATAGTGGAAGTTACCATTATGAAATTTGGCTGGAATTTCAATTTAAATTATACTGTGACTGTGTTTCAGGTAATCTGGGCACTTGGTGCTTCTATGCTGTTTTTAGCAGCCTTTATTCATGTTCCAAAAAAACTGATGATTGCAATAAGTTTGATAGTTATTTTTGGCCATAATATGTTAGACGGTTATATGCCAGAATACTGGAAAGATCTATGGATACTTTTACATGTGCAAGCTCCTATTAAAACCAGCTTTACAACAATCTTTGTTGCCTACCCGCTAATTCCATGGATTTTTGTAATGACTCTAGGTTATCATTTCGGCTTATTGTATAAACAAGATTTTAAACCAGAAATAAGAATAAAATGGTTAAGATATATTGGTGTTTCAGCAATTTTACTTTTTATTATCATTCGATACTTTAATGTATACGGTAACCCAACTAACTGGGAGCCACAAAAATCATTTGGTTTTACCGTATTATCGTTTATAAATTTCGCAAAATATCCACCATCATTATTATATTTATTAGTAACACTAGGCCCCACAATATTATTGCTGTCGTTTGCCGAGAATTGGAAAGGAAAATTATATAATGCGGTAGTAACTATTGGAAGAGTTCCCATGTTTTTTTACATCATCCATGTGTATATTATACATCTTTTGGCTTTAGTAGCTGTAACGCTATCTGGCTTATCACCAAAACTTATGGTTATCGAGTTGTTTGTTACACGAACACCTGAACTTAAAGGATATGGTTATAGTTTATGGGTGGTGTATGCTATATGGTTTTTATTGATACTGGCTTTATATCCAGTTTGTAAATGGTATTGGAACTATAAAAATAATAATCGAGACAAGTGGTGGCTAAGCTATTTATAAGTAAACTTTAAATTGTGATTAAACTCTTTAGAAATATCTGTAAAACAAGTATTGATGGCAAAACCATCAACTGTCTAAAAAATGCTATTGGTAAAATTGTTCTTGTTGTTATTGGAATTTTAATTGCCTGAAGTATTAATATTTGAAATGACCATATCATTTTATAAAAAAGAGAAGCCTTAAAAACTGAAAGTTGATTATAAGAAAATTCTACAGAATTTTAGATTAGAATCGTATATTGTTAGCAATATAAACATTATATTGAATACGTAATTTAAACAAAATGAGAAAGATAAGTTGAAAAAATATCAATAGCCATTGCAAATCATAAAATGCAATCAAATTTAAAATATTTGTATTCTCAAAAGAAATAACAAACCATGAAACCAACCAAACAATTAGAAAAAGAAACACTTAAAGTGTATGATACCTGGTTGCAAAGCTATCTCAATGGCGATGTAAAAACATACGATTCTTTTTTTGATGATGCTTTTCATTTTATAGGGTCTACCCATAATGAAGAATTTCTGGACCGTAAGCATACCACCGATTTTTTTGAAGCAACGGGAGAACAATTTGCAGGCAAAACCCAGCTCCGAAATGAAACCAAAATCATAGAACAATTTGGTGAACTAGTATTTATTACCCACTGGTTTGATGCCTGGTTTCTTGGCGGAGGAGATTGGACATTTTATGGGCGGTTTCGATTTAGTAATATCCTTAAGAAAGACGAAGCTGGTTGGCGATTTATTTACCAACACTATTCTGTGCCAGATTCAAAAGCACAGGAAGGTGAAACCATTGGATATAATCAGGTCAGTGCTGAAAATCAAATGCTCCGCGAGGCAGTGCAGCGCCGAACTATAGAACTGGAAGAAAAAAACAGAGAACTGGCTATTGAAGCTGCGTTAGAAAAAGTTCGAAGTCGTTCTATGGCTATGCAAAAAAGCGAGGAACTGGCAGAAATTTCTTTTTTATTAGATAGCGAGGTGAGAGCATTGGGTATTAAGACAAGAGGATGTGCCTTTAATATTTATGGTGATAATGAATCTTCTGAATGGTTTAGTTCTGAACAGGGCACCTTGCCAGTTTATAAAACACCCCGTGAATCTTTATTTCTTCGCTATTATCAAGCAGGCCAGAGAGGTGAAATCATGCATATTGAAGAGTTTGAAGATGAAGCCTGCGCTGCACACTACGAATATCTCTGTACGCTTCCCGTTATGGGGGACGCTTTAAAGGACATGATAGAAAATGGAGGCTCATTTCCAACAAGTCAGATAGACCATGTCACCTATTTTAAATATGGGTATTTGTTATTCATTACCTTAGAACCTGTACCTGAAGCACATGATATTTTTAAACGCTTCACTAAAGTCTTTGAACAGACCTACACCCGCTTTCTAGACCTTCAAAAAGCAGAAGCGCAAACAAGAGAAGCGCAAATAGAAGCAGCATTGGAAAAAGTACGGAGTCGTACTATGGCCATGCAAAAAAGTGAAGAACTTCCAGATGCCGCTAATGTTTTATTTCATCAAGTACAATCATTAGGTATTCCAACTTGGAGTGCTGGATACAATATTCTGGCAGCCGATAAAAAATCGAGCACTTGCATTATGAGTAGTGAAGGTGAAATTCAGGTGCCATTTGAATTACCTCTAACAGAACATTCAAGTCTGTTACCTTGGTATAAAGCCATTAAAAAAGGCCTTGATTTTTTTGTATATGAGCAAGGCGGGGACGAATTAGTGGAGCATTATAACTATATGGCCACAATTCCAGGACTTGAGCAAGTGTTCCAGCAATTCAAAGATGCCGATATCTCACTACCAGTGCATCAAATCAATCATTTGGTGAGGTTTACTAACGGCTTCCTCTTATTTATCACCTACGAACCTGTTCCTCATGCACACGATATTTTTAAACGCTTTGGTCGCGTATTCGAACAAACCTACACCCGTTTTCTAGATTTACAAAAGGCAGAAGCACAAGCCTTTCAAGCAGAAGAGGATTTAATCAATCTGCAAAAAGCAAAGAAAAAAGCAGAAGATACTTTAAGTGAATTGCAGGAAACCCAAAAACAACTTATTCAAGCCGAAAAGATGGCTTCATTGGGTGAACTTACAGCTGGTATAGCTCATGAAATTCAAAACCCCTTAAACTTTGTCAATAACTTCTCAGAGGTCAGTAAAGAATTATTGGAAGAAATGATGGAAGAATTAGCTAATGGTGACACCGAAGAGGTAAAAGAAATTGCTAATGACATCATTCAAAACCTTGAAAAAATAAATCATCATGGCAAACGTGCCGATGGCATTGTAAAAGGTATGCTCCAACATAGTCGAAGCAGTAGCGGTGTAAAAGAGCCTACCGATATTAATGCCCTAGCAGACGAATATCTTCGTCTTGCCTACCATGGTTTACGCGCCAAAGACAAATCATTTAACGCTACTTTGGATACTGATTTTGATGAATCTATTGATACCATCAACATTATTTCTCAAGATATTGGTCGAGTCATTTTAAATTTAATTACGAATGCCTTTTATGTGGTTGATGAAAAAAAGAAGAGCTCTACAAACGTAACCAAACAAATATCTTATGAACCAACCGTGTCAGTCAGCACAAAAAAGTTGAAAGATAAGGTTTTGATTTCGGTGAAAGATAATGGCAACGGCATTCCACAAAAAGTGCGGGATAAAATATTTCAGCCATTCTTTACAACCAAGCCCACAGGGCAAGGTACTGGATTAGGCTTGAGTTTAAGTTATGATATTATAAAAGCCCATGGTGGAGAAATAACCTTAAATACTAAAGAAAATGAAGGAACAGAATTTACAATTGTTTTGCCAATTTAAGGATCATTAGTTATTAGAATAAAAGTAGATTAGAAAGAAAAAAAAGAACTAAATTTTTAATTATATTACCATAGGATAAAACGTAATTTAAAGACATTCAATAGTGTAGTAAATTTTAAACCAACTAATAAGTTACTCCTACCATGAAGCAATAACATTGAAAATTTAAAAAAAACATGAAACGAACGTGCTAAAAACTTTATCATTCATTGGAATGATTAATAGCGAAAAGCATGTGTCCTATAAAAAACAATAAATGTAAACACATGAAACAACCGTATCAAATCAATTTAAAATCTATAGTATTGGTTTTGTCAGTACTGGTTTTTGGGGCTTGTAAAAATTCTAAAAAAGCACCTCCTTTTCCAGAATTAAGCAGTGAATATGCGCAACCCCAAACAAAACAATTTGAGTTTCCTAAAACAGATACCATTCAGTGGGTCACTGAAGACAAATCAAAAATTAAACCCTTACCAACCAAACATTTTAGTTGGGATAAATTACCCTCAAAACCTTTTAATATTGACATTCCTTATAAATTAAAAGCCCCTTTAGCTGCCAAACCATTAGATTGGAATAACTTACCTAAAACTAATTTTAGTTTTGATAGTCTACCAAAGGCAGAAATTATTATTAAAGTAACGAAACTTGGAAGCCCTAAAATAGTAAAAGCAGGAAACCCCATGAACATACCAAATGCCAGTAGAGGTATTATGGAATTTAATACGGACTTTGGACTTCCCGGAACACCTGGTTGTGTTGCAACGGACAATAGCGGTATGATTTGGATTGGTACAGATGGTGGGATAGCCAAATACGATTCACAAAATTTAGAGATTTATACTGTTGAACAAGGTTTAAGTTCAAATAGAGCTGCTGTAGTTTATATAGATTCTAAAGGACGCCTTTGGATAGGACACGATACAAAAACAATTTCTGTTATCGATTTTCAAGCACAACTTGTATATGAATTAAGCTGTTCACTTGATGTTTTTAATGGCCAATACTATATGATGGAAGCCAATGATGGTAAAATGTGGATGAATAATAATAATCGATCTGGTTATCTTATCCTTGATTTAGAGAAAAGAAGCGTCTGGCAATTTACTGAGAAGGAAGGTTTACTTGGCAATTTTAGTATTACTGCTTTACAAGATAAAGAGGGTCTTATTTGGCTTTCTACCGATAAAGGCGTTAATATTATTGATTTAAAAAATAAAACAAACAGGGCTCTCACCCCTCAAAACGGTTTATCTAATCCTTTTGTCCCCCATATTTATCAAGATACCAAGAATAACATTTGGATTGGAATTGGTGGGGGTGATGGCGCTGGTGGTGTTCAAATTATTAATGCCGACAAAACAAAAATATCACAACTAACCGGGGAGCAAGGTTTAAAAGAAGGTGTTGGTGTGGCTAATATTTATGAAGATACATCCGGTAAAATATGGTTGGGTTGTTCTGATGGTTTACTATATGCATACGATGAAGCCAACAAACTATTAGAAGAATTTGAAGTAAAAAAAGGAAATCATATCCTACGTAATCTTTTAGAAGATAAGCAAGGCCAAATATGGGCAGGCGATTATAGAAATGGATTATACAAACTAGATTATAAAACTGGGAGACCTGGAAATTATGGTGTCAATGACGGGCTAACCAGCAATGAAGTATGGAGTACTGTACAAACAGCAGATGGCAACACTTGGATTGGCACCTATAATGGTATAGATATTTATAACCCAAAAACAAAAACCATTAAACATTTAGGTATT
>TARA_R110002033_G_scaffold290_3_pt1 | contig 18308 bp, 17 predicted proteins | sample TARA_R110002033 | Tara Oceans TARA_R110002033 (sample SAMEA4397051) | marine metagenome | biome: Polar Biome; feature: [SRF] surface water layer (ENVO:00010504); material: water (ENVO:00002006), including particulate matter (ENVO:01000060) such as... | depth 5 m
CGTGGGCGCGGTCGGCGGGCTTGTCGGCATGATCGGAGGACTTGGTGGCTTCGTGCTTCCCATTGGTTTCGGCGCGCTGCTGGACCTGACGGGCATCTATACTTCATGCTTCGCGCTGCTTTTCGGGCTGGTCGCCATCGCGCTGACCTGGATGCACCTGTCGGTCCGGGCGATGGAGCGTGCGGCCCATGGCGAAGTGCTCGACCAGTTGCCCCAACTGCCCGAGATGCAAGACATTCACCACCCGGAACGCACCGCCATGCCGCGCGTGCTGGAGGATTGGCGACCGGAGGACGCCCAATTCTGGGCCGAAAAGGGCCGCGCCGTGGCACGCCGCAACCTCTGGATCTCGATCCCGGCACTGCTTCTGGCCTTCTCGGTCTGGATGGTGTGGTCGGTGGTCGTGGCGCGCCTTCCCGCCATCGGGTTCGACTTCACCCCGGGCCAGTTGTTCTGGCTGGCGGCCTTGCCCGGCCTTTCGGGTGCGACGCTGCGGATCTTCTACAGCTTCATGGTGCCGATCTTCGGCGGGCGGCTGTGGACGACGCTGTCGACCGCCTCTCTGTTGCTGCCTGCCATGGGCATCGGATACGCGGTGCAGAACCCCGACACGCCCTATCTGATCTTCCTCGTGCTGGCGCTTCTGTGCGGGTTCGGCGGCGGCAACTTCGCCTCGTCGATGGCCAACATCGGTTACTTCTTCCCGAAGGCTGAAAAAGGCAATGCGCTGGCGCTGAACGCGGGTCTTGGGAACCTCGGCGTCTCGGTCATGCAGTTCCTCGTGCCCATCGTCATCACGGCGGGTGTGTTCGGAGCCATCGGCGGTGAGCCCGTGGCCCTGTCCGACGGTGGGCAGCTTTGGATGCAGAACGCAGGCTTCGTCTGGGTGCCCTTCATCCTTGCGGCGACCATCGCGGCCTGGCTGGGCATGAACGACATCGCGGACGCACGCGCCAGCTTTGCCGACCAGGCGGTGATCTTCGGACGCAAGCAGAACTGGCTGATGTGCATCCTCTACACCGGCACCTTCGGCAGCTTCATCGGGTATTCGGCGGGCTTCCCGCTGCTGACGCGGCTGGCCTTCCCGGATGTAAACGCGCTCAACTACGTGTTCCTTGGGCCGCTGGTCGGTGCGCTCAGCCGCGCCGGAACCGGCTGGATCTCGGACAAGTTCGGCGGTGGTCGCGTGACCTTCTGGACCTTCGCGCTGATGATCGTGGCCACCTTCGGCGTGATCACTTTCCTCGGACTTGGATCGTTCATCGGCTTCTTCGCCTGCTTCATGGCGTTGTTCTTCCTGACCGGTGTCGGCAATGCCTCCACCTTCCAGATGATCCCGGTGATCATGGGACGTGAAATCCCACGCCTAATGCCGCAGTTGGGCGTCGAGGAACGCAAGCGGCAGATCGCCATGGAATCCGGCGCGATCGTCGCCTTCACCTCGGCCATCGCAGCCTACGGCGCCTTCTTCATCCCCAAAGCCTACGGCACATCCATCGCGATGACCGGGTCGGCCCTGGGGGCGCTCTGGGCCTTCCTGATCTTCTACGTGATCTGCGTCGTCATCACCTGGGCGGTCTACACGCGCCCCGGCGGCCTTCTCCACGACATCGAGCGTGGTCGCACACCGCGGGGAACCGCGGCCCAGCCCGCTGAATGATCCAATTGAATTCCCGGGCGGCGCAGTTCGCCGCCCGCATCCAGACACCCGAAAGGACAGCCCAATGAGCCATCTGCTCGACAAACTGAACTTCTTCCAGAGCAAGGAACTGGAGCAATTCTCGGACGGTTGGGGTCAGACCACCCGCGAGAACCGCGACTGGGAGGACACCTACAGAAACCGCTGGCGGCACGACAAGATCGTCCGCTCGACCCACGGCGTGAACTGCACCGGGTCCTGTTCGTGGAAGATTTACGTCAAGTCCGGTATCGTCACCTGGGAGACGCAGCAGACCGATTATCCACGCACCCGGGCGGGGCTGCCCAACCACGAGCCGCGGGGTTGCGCGCGCGGCGCGTCCTACAGCTGGTATCTCTATTCCGCGAACCGGGTGAAGAATCCGCTGATCCGGGGCAGCCTGATGCGCGCCTGGCGCAAGATGCGCGAGACGATGACGCCGGTGGCAGCCTGGGCCGCGATCCAGAACGACCCGATCCTGCGTGCCTCCTATACCAAGACGCGCGGCAAGGGCGGCTTTGTCCGCGCGAGCTGGGACGAAGCGACCGAGATCGTCGCCGCTGCCAACGCCCATACCGCGAAAACCTGGGGGCCTGACCGGGTGTTCGGCTTCTCGCCGATCCCGGCCATGTCGATGGTCAGCTATGCCGCGGGCTCGCGCTATCTGTCCCTTCTGGGCGGCACCTGCATGTCGTTCTACGACTGGTATTGCGACCTGCCGCCTGCCTCGCCGCAGACCTGGGGTGAGCAGACAGATGTGCCAGAATCGGCCGACTGGTACAATGCCGGGTTCCTGATGCTCTGGGGCTCGAACGTGCCGCAGACCCGCACGCCCGACGCCCATTTCTACACCGAGGTGCGCTATCGCGGCACCAAATCCGCCGTGGTCAGCCCCGACTATTCCGAGGCCGCAAAGTTCGGCGATATCTGGCTGAATCCGCAGGCGGGCACCGACGCGGCGCTGGCGATGGCCATGGGCCACGTGATCCTGCGCGAATTCCACCTCGACCGGCAGGCCGAGTATTTCGAGGAGTATGCGCGCAAGTATACCGACATGCCGATGCTGGTGCGTCTGGAAGAGAAGAACGGCCACCTTGTACCGGGCCGGATGCTGCGCGCTGACGACTTCGACGGCAATCTGGGCGAGTCGAACAACCCCGACTGGAAGACCGTCGCCTACGACGAGGCATCGGGCAAGATCGTGGCGCCCAATGGATCCATCGGGTTCCGTTGGGGCGAAGAGGGCAAGTGGAATCTCGAAGAACAGGCGAAAGGTGCGGAAACCAAACTGCGCCTCAGCCAGATCCTTGACGAGGATCACGACGAGGTGGTTGGCGTCGACTTCCCCTATTTTGGTGGTGCTGCCACCGGCGATTTCGTCAAATGCGATCACCCCGAGGTGCTGACCCGGAACATTCCTGTGCGACGCGTGACACTGGCCGATGGCAAGGAGGTTCTCGTTGCCACCGTGTTCGACCTCTTCTGCGCCAATTACGGTCTCGACCGGGGCCTTGGCGGTGAGTGGGTGTCCAAGGACTTCAATGACGACAGCTCCTACACCCCGGCCTGGGCCGAGAAGATCACCGGCGTCGATCGCGAGAAGATCATCGCGGTCGCGCGGGAATTCGCGGGCAACGCCGAAAAGACCCATGGCAAGTCCATGGTCATCCTCGGGGCCGGTCTGAACCACTGGTACCACATGGACATGAACTATCGCGGCATCATCAACATGCTGGTGATGTGTGGCTGCATCGGCCAGGAGGGCGGGGGCTGGTCGCACTACGTGGGGCAGGAAAAGCTGCGCCCGCAGACCGGCTGGCAGCCGCTGGCCTTTGCGCTGGACTGGAACCGTCCGCCGCGGCACATGAACTCGACATCCTGCTGGTATGCCCATACCGACCAGTGGCGCTACGAGACCCTGCGGGCGGGCGAAATCCTGTCGCCCACGGCGCCCGAGGGCGATTGGGACATTTCCCTGATAGACTACAACATCCGGGCCGAGCGCATGGGGTGGCTGCCGTCCGCCCCGCAGCTCAAGACCAACCCGCTGGAGGTCTCGAAAGCTGCCAAGAAGGCGGGCAAGGAGATCAAGGACTACGTCGCCGAACAGCTGAAATCCGGCGATCTGGAAATGTCCTGCCAGGATCCGGACGCGCCGGAAAACTGGCCGCGCAACCTGTTCGTCTGGCGGTCGAACCTGCTCGGGTCTTCGGGCAAAGGACACGAGTATTTCCTCAAGCACCTCCTCGGCACCGATCACGGCGTGATGGGCAAGGACCTGGGCGAGGAAGGCGGCGTGATGCCGAAGGAGGCCGTCTGGCATGACGAGGCGCCGAAGGGCAAGCTCGACCTGCTGGTCTGCATCGACTTCCGCATGTCCACGACGGCGGTCTATTCCGACATCGTCCTGCCGACCGCCAGCTGGTACGAAAAGGACGACCTCAACACCTCGGACATGCACCCGTTCATCCACCCGCTGCAGGCGGCGGTGGACCCGGCCTACGAGTCGAAGTCGGATTGGGAGATATTCAAGTCGATCGCCCGCAAGTTCTCGGAAGTGGCACCAGAGGTGCTCGGCGTGGAAACGGACATCGTCCAGCTTCCGCTGCTGCACGACACCCCCGGCGAACTGGCGCAGGCCCATGTGAAGGACTGGAAGAAGGGCGAATGTGACCTGATCCCCGGCAAGACCGCGCCGAACTATATCGCGGTCGAGCGGGATTATCCCAACCTCTACAAGAAGTTCACCTCGGTCGGTCCGCTGCTGGAGAAACTCGGAAACGGCGGCAAGGGGATCACATGGGACACCAAGGTCGAGGTCGGCCACCTGCGCGACCTCAATGGCGTGGTGCAGGACGAGGGTGTCTCGAAGGGGCACGCGAAACTCGAAACGGCTATCGACGCGGCCGAGATGATCCTGATGCTGGCGCCCGAGACCAACGGCGAAGTGGCCGTGAAGGCGTGGGAGGAACTGGAAAAACCCACCGGTCGCCACCATGCCCACCTGGCCGAGGGCGCGCACCATACCAAGATCCGCTTCCGCGATATCGCGGCGCAACCGCGCAAGATTATCTCGTCGCCCACCTGGTCGGGGATCGAGAGCGAGGAGGTCTGCTACAACGCGGGCTACACCAACGTCCACGAACTGATCCCTTGGCGCACCCTGACGGGCCGCCAGCAACTGTATCAGGATCACGAATGGATGCGGGCCTTTGGCGAGGGCTTCGTCAGCTATCGCCCGCCGGTCGACCTCAAGACGATCACCGCGGCCGTCAACAACGACGCGGCCGAAGGCAGCCCGCATGTGGTGCTGAACTTCATCACGCCCCACCAGAAATGGGGCATCCATTCCACCTATACCGACAACCTGCTGATGCTGACGCTGAACAGGGGCGGACCGGTGGTCTGGATGTCCGAGGTGGACGCGCAGAAGGCGGGCCTCGTCGATAACGACTGGGTCGAGGCCTACAACACCAACGGCGCATTGACCGCGCGGGTGGTCGTCTCCCAGCGGATCAAGCAGGGGACGCTATTCATGTACCACGCGCAGGAAAAGATCGTGAACACCCCCGGTTCCGAAAAGACCGGCCATCGCGGGGGCATCCACAACTCGGTGACCCGCGCGACGCTCAAGCCCACGCACATGATCGGCGGCTACGCGCAGCTGTCCTACGGCTTCAACTACTACGGCACCGTGGGCAGCAACCGCGACGAGTTCGTGATCGTGCGGAAAATGAAGAAAATTGATTGGCTGGATCAGCCCGCAACCCGGAAAGTGGAGGCAGCGGAATGAGAGTTCGCGCACAAATAGGCAAGGTTCTGAACCTCGACAAATGCATTGGGTGTCACACCTGTTCGGTCACCTGCAAGAACGTGTGGACGACCCGCGAAGGCGTTGAATACGCGTGGTTCAACAACGTCGAGACCAAGCCCGGCACCGGCTATCCGACCGACTGGGAGAACCAGAAGCGCTGGAACGGCGGCTGGGCACGCTCGGCCAGCGGCAAGCTGCATCCCAAGCAGGGGTCGAAGTGGCGGATCCTGGCGAACATCTTCGCCAACCCGGCCATGCCCGAGATCGACGACTACTACGAGCCGTTCGATTTCGACTATGACCACCTGAAATCGGCGCCCGACATGAACGCGTTCCCCACCGCACGCCCCCGATCGAAGATCACCGGTGAGCGGATGGAGAAGATCGAGAAGGGTCCGAACTGGGAGGAAATTCTGGGCGGTGAATTCTCGAAGCGGTCGGCCGACTACAACTTCGAGAACGTGCAGAAGGAGATCTATGGAGAGTATGAAAACACCTTCATGATGTACCTGCCGCGGCTCTGCGAGCATTGCCTCAACCCCACCTGCTCGGCCTCCTGTCCCTCGGGTGCGATATACAAGCGCGAGGAGGACGGCATCGTCCTGATCGATCAGGAGAAATGCCGCGGCTGGCGGATGTGCATCTCGGGCTGCCCCTACAAGAAGGTCTATTACAACTGGGATACCGGCAAATCCGAGAAGTGCACCTTCTGCTATCCGCGGATTGAGTCCGGCCAGCCGACGGTCTGCTCGGAAACCTGCGTCGGACGCATCCGCTATCTGGGCGTGATCCTCTATGACGCCGACAAGATCGAGGCGGCGGCCAGCGCCGAGCGCGAGACCGATCTTTACGGTGCGCAACTGGATGTGTTTCTCGATCCGAACGACCCCGAGGTGATCGCCGCGGCCCGCCGCGACGGTGTGCCCGAGGACTGGATCGAGGCGGCCAAGGTCAGCCCGGTCTGGAAGATGGCGATGGACTGGAAGGTCGCCTTCCCGCTGCACCCGGAATACCGGACGCTGCCGATGGTCTGGTACATCCCGCCGCTGTCGCCGATCCAGAATGCCGCTCAGGCCGGACAGATCGCGATGAGCGACCAGATGCCTGACGTGCGGTCCCTGCGCATCCCCGTCAAATACCTCGCCAACATGCTGACGGCGGGGGACGAGGAGCCCATCGTGCACGCCCTCGAACGCATGTCCGCGATGCGGCTCTATATGCGGGCGCTCAGCGTGGATGGCGTGCGGGACGAGGCGATCGCCGCTCGTGTCGGCATGTCGGGCCGGGTGATCGAGGACATGTACAAGATCATGGCCATCGCCGACTACGAGGACCGTTTCGCGATCCCCACGGCGCACCGCGAACAGAATGAGCATGGCGCCGACATCCGCGGCGGCTGCGGCTTTACCGATGGCAACGGCTGTTCCACCGGCGAGGCCGGCAAGACCACCTTGTTCGGCGGCAAGAAAAAGAAATTCGCCCTTCCGCAGGAGACCTTCTGATGATGGACCGCACACTCAAGGCCCTGTCGCTGATCCTGAGCTATCCCTCGCGGGAGCTTCAGGAGGCGATGCCCGAAATCGGGGGCGTCATCGCAGCCGATCCCCGCATCGCCGCCGACACACGGGCTGCGCTGCGCACATTGGCTGATGGCTTCGCAAAGGCCGACCTCTACGACCTGCAGGAAAGCTATGTGATGCTCTTCGACCGGTCGCGGACGCTGTCGCTCAATCTCTTCGAGCATGTTCATGGCGAAAGCCGTGACCGGGGCGGCGCGATGGTTAGCCTGATCGAGACATACCGGGAGGGCGGGTTCGAGCCCGCCACCTCGGAACTGCCGGATCACCTGCCGGTGTTGCTGGAATTCCTGTCGACGCGTCCCTTCGCAGAAGTGCAGGAAACTCTGGCGGACGCGGCGCATATCCTTGATGCTCTCGCGGCCCGGCTCGTCCGGCGCGACAGCGGGTATGCCGCCGCGTTCGCCGCTCTTTCCCAGCTCGCCGACACGCAGGCCGACGCCGAAGCGGTGGCCGACATGCTGGCCCAGCCGGATGATGACCCGACCGACCTCGCGGCGCTTGATGCCGTCTGGGAGGAAACCGAGGTTACATTCGGCCCCGATCCAAACGCAGGTTGCCCGCAGGTCCGAGACATGCTCGCCGCGATGGACAAACCTGGGTTCAATCCGACCCCCGCCCCGCAACAATTGAACAGGAGTGCATGACATGTTCGGCGACTTCGACATCAACTTCGTCATCTTCGGGGTCATGCCCTATGTCGCGCTGACGATCTTCCTCGTGGGGTCGATCGTCCGCTACGAGCGGGACCCCTTCACCTGGAAAAGTTCCTCAAGCCAGCTCCTGCGTCGCAAGCAGCTGATCTGGGGCTCGATCCTGTTCCACGTCGGCATCCTGACCGTGTTCTTCGGGCACCTTATCGGCCTCTTCACGCCGATCTGGGTCCTGGATGCCATCGGCATTCCCTATGCGCTGAAGCAATGGATGGCGGTCCTGATCGGCGGCCCGGCGGGCATCGCGGCCCTGATCGGATCGACCATGCTGCTTCACCGCCGACTCGTGGATCCGCGCATCCGGGTGACATCGACCGTCCCCGACATCCTGATCATGGTCCTGATCTGGCTGCAGTTGGCCATCGGCCTGCTGACGATCACCCAGACGCTGCAACACATGGACGGGTCGGAAATGGTCCGCTTCATGACCTGGTCGCAGAGCGTGGTCAGCTGGAACATCAACGCCTGGGTTACCGTGGTCGACGTGCACTGGCTCTACAAGCTGCACATCTTCCTCGGTCTCATCATCACGGCGCTGTTTCCGTTCACGCGGCTGGTGCACATCTGGTCGGGCTTTGCCGCGCCGTTCCGCTACCTGCTGACGCGGCCGGGTTACCAGATCGTACGATCGCGGCGGCATCGCCCGCTCGAAGAACGCCGCCGCGCCTATGACAAGGTGCAAGCCAAGCGCGGTCCCACTGCCACGACGCCAGCGGAGTGAGCCAGATGAATGTGGCCCTGTTTCCCGATGTCGTCGTGAACGGCGAAACCATCCCCTCGGCGGCAATCGCCGCCGAGGCCCAGAACCACGAAGCCCCTAAAGACAAGCCGGGCATCGCCTGGCGCAAGGCGGCGCAGGCCCTGGCGATCCGCGCTCTTCTGTTGCAGGAGGCGAAGCGCCGGGGGCTGTCGCCCGACCCGCTCGAGCTGGCGCCGGGGCGGTTCGAGACAGACGACGAAGCCCTGATCCGCGCCCTGCTGGATGAAGCGCTGGAAATCGAGCCAATTGCCGAGGATGCGGTCCGCTCGGAATGGGAGAAGGACCCTGACCGATATCGTTCGGCACCGCTCTGGGATGTCTCGCACATCCTGTGCGCCTGCGATCCGCGCGACGACGCCGAGCGTGGGCTGGCCGAGGCACGGGCCATTGCCCTGCTGGCGCGGCTTGATGGTGATGCCAAAGGGTTCGCCGCCGCTGCCCGTGAAAGCGATTGCGGCTCCAAGGCTTCGGGCGGCCATCTTGGCCAGCTTGGTCCGGGCGACACCGTACCCGAGTTCGAGACGGCGTTGCGCACTCTGACCGAGGGCGGCATCAGCCCCGCACCCGTTCTGTCGCGGCACGGCTGGCACATCATCCGCCTCAACGCCATCGCACCGGGTCAGGTTCTGCCGTTTGAGAGCGTCCGACCCAGGATCGCGCAGGCCCTCGAGAAGGCAGCCTGGGCGAGGGCCTCTCGGCAATTCGTCGAAACCCTGGCCCAAGGTGCAAAAATCACCGGCGCAAGCCTCGCGCCGATCTGAACCACGCGAAAGGACGTGTCATGCAACCGTCAGAGCCTCTGCTGCGTGGGAGCGGTGAGAAGCCGACGAGCCTGGGCCTGCTTGCAAATCCTCTGGATTTCATCAGCGAAGACCACCTGCGCGAACGTCAGGTTTGCGCGATGATCGACCGGCTGGCAACGGCAGACGCTCTCAATCGCCAGGAAGTGACAACGGTGCTGCGCTTTCTGAACGAGGAACTGAATGTCCACCTGCGCGACGAGGCAGAGGACCTGTTCCCGCTTCTTGCCCGGCGCTGCACGGCTGAGGATGCGATCGAAGGTGTGATCGACCGGATCAGGGCAGATCAGGATGAGGCGATGCGTCTGCTGCCCGAGGTGCGTGCGATGTTGGCCGGGTGCCTTGATCGGGGGGGTGATCTGTCCGCTAGGGAGCGCGGGGTGTTGTCCAGGTTTGCGGGGCACGTGCGCCGCCACCTGGTGGCCGAGAACGCAATCCTCTTGCCGATTGCCCGGGTCCGGCTGACTCGGGCCGATCTGCGGATCCTGTCGAAACACATGCGGTCAAGACGCGGGCTGCCAGATTTTCCGGAGACGACCGATGCTGAATGACCTCTTGGCGCGCAACGTGGCGTGGTCGAAACAACGTCACGACGAGGAGCCAGACTATTTCACCCGCCTTGCCGCCCTTCAGGCGCCCGAGTTCTTCTGGATCGGCTGTTCGGACAGTCGTGTTCCGGCCAACGTGGTCGCGGGGCTGGATCCGGGCGAAGTGTTCGTCCATCGCAACGTCGCCAACATCGTTCACTCCTCGGACATGAACCTCCTGTCGGCGCTGGAATTCGCGGTCGATGCTCTGCATGTCCGAGAGATCATCGTTTGCGGCCACTATGGCTGCGGCGGGGTCAAGGCCGCGACCGAAGATCTGCCACACGGTCTGGCCGATCACTGGCTCGAGCCGATCCGGCGCCTGGCCCGCGCCAACGCGGTCGATCTGGGGCGTGAACCCGACCTCGAAGGACAACGTGACCGGCTGGCCGAACTGAACGTCGTCGAAGGCGTTCGGCGTGTCTGCGAAACGCCGATCCTTCAGAGGGCATGGCGGCGCAGGGCTGATGTCCGGGTGCACGGCCTGATTTACGGACTCAAGGACGGGCGCCTGCGCGATCTCGATTGCAGCATCGGGCCCGGGCATTTCCAGCCTACGCATTCCGCCGAGGAGGCAGCACAATGACCATACACCAAGCCATCGCGTCACCGGGCTGCGGCTGTGACAGTCAGGACATGCTTCACGCGCTGATCAGCATCGACGAGGCCCTGGCCCGGATTGCAGGAAATGTAGCACCGGTCGGCCGGACCGAGGCCCTGTCGCTCGATCACGCCTCTGGCCGCATTCTTGCCCAGCCGGTCCGGTCCCGGTCCATGGCACCGGCTTTCGACAATGCGGCGATGGATGGCTATGCGATCGCGACATCGGCCCTGACTGGCGCCGGACCCTGGGTGCTGCCGGTCGTTGCACGCGTGCCTGCCGGGCAGGCGGTGACGACGCCGGTCGCAGGAGCCATGGCGGCCCGTATCTTCACCGGCGCACCAATCCCGGAAGGCGCGGACGCGGTCGTGATGCAGGAGGAGGTTCAGCGTGACGGGGACGTCATTCATCTGTCGCGCCGACCTGAACCGGGTTTGAACATCCGCCGTGCGGGCAGTGACATGGCCAGTGGCGCGACCGTCCTCGACAAGGGGCAGAGGCTCGGCCCGAGGGAGATCGCCGCCTGTGCCGCCGCCGGTGCAGGCATCCTGCGCGTTCGGCGCAGGTTGCGCGTGGCTTTACTGGTCACCGGCGACGAGGTTCGGCGCGCCGGAGGCGCGCGTGAGGCCGCCCAGATCTGGGACGTCAACACTCCGATGCTAACGGCAAGCCTTGCAGCTGCGGATGTCGACATCGTTGCCTCGGATCATGGTGCCGACAACCTTGCCGGCCTTGTCCGCCAATTGGGCGACATGGCGGCGCAGGCCGATCTTGTCATCACCACGGGCGGTATCTCGGTGGGCGAAGAAGACCATGTTAAACCGGCCGTCATGGCGCTCGGAGGCGAAACCCTGTTCAGCGGCGTCGCGATCAAACCGGGCAAGCCGGTGTCGGTCGGCCGTATCGGCAAGGCTCAGTGGCTTGGCTTGCCCGGCAACCCGGTATCAGCCTTCGTCACATGGCAAGTCTTCGGACTGGCGCTGATCCGTGCCCTGAGCGGCGAGGGACCCATCCCGACCCGGCGCCATGTCGTGACCGCAAGCCCAATCTGCCGCAAGCCCGGGCGCTGCGAACTCCGACCCGTCACTCTGGCCGGTTTCGATGCCCAAGGTCGCGAGATCGTCCGTTTCGAGGATGCCACGCATTCGGCCCGTGTCGGGCTACTCTCTCTAGCGGACGGGCTGATGTTTCTGCCCGCCGATGCCCAATCCCTGCCAGCCGGTGCGCTGGTCGAATTCCAGCCTTTCTGCCAGTCCTGAGGAGACCAGATATGAAACTTGCCTACACGATGGCGCCGGGGCGCGGCGATACCGACCTGGTTCTTGAACGGCTGGCATCCGACCTCGCGGCTCGCGGTCTCAGATGTTGCGGCACTGTCCAGATCAACAGCGAGCGCTGTGATGCCGGCCCCTGCGACATGGACGTGCGAGTGTTGCCCGATGGTGCCATTCTGCGCATCAGTCAGGACCTCGGCCCGCAGGCGCGGGGGTGTCGCCTCGACCCAACCGCGCTGGAAACGGCGGTCGGGTTGGTCGCGGCCGATCTCTCATCCGGGGCAGACCTCCTGATCGTCAACAAGTTCGGCAAACACGAGGCCGAGGGACGAGGGTTCCGCAACGTGATCGCCGAGGCGCTGGCAATGGAGATCCCGGTTCTGGTTGGTCTCAATGCGCTCAACCGACCGGCTTTCCTGACCTTCGCGGAAGGGCTGGCAATCCAGCTGCCGCCCGAACCCGAAGCACTGATGGAGTGGTTAGATGAGGTGACCGCGACGGCTCACGAACTGGTCTGATTTTGGCTGATCGTCGGGATCTGTCATTCGTCCTTCTGAGGTGAAAAGGCCTCCGTTTGGACCGGACACTCAGGCATAACCATGGAGGTTTAGGCATATGCCCAGGCACGTGCCCATGTCTGACTATGAGATCATCACTGATGGCGGCCGTCGGCGCCGCTGGAAGGCTCCGAAGAAGCTGCGGATCGTCGAGGAGACCTTGGAGGATCGGATCGACTCCCTAGCAACCTGAGGCGGGTAGGGCGCACCGTTGTGCGATCCGTGTGCAATGCGATCTGCCAAGAGACTTGCGATTTCACAAATACTTAGCCCTGATCGGTATCCAGTGGTTTCGATGGGTCTGGCTTCTTGTGGTTCGCCCTCGATCCCGCCTTGCGCGCTGTGGCAAACCCACGGTCGGTTGACATGAAGCGGGCAAGCATGGGGGCAACCAGGCGGGCAGGTTCCAGATCCTGTCCGGTCTGGTGGCCCAAGACCGTAGCGTAGTCGCAGAGATCGCGGTGCACGTCGGCGGGAAGCTCCACGGTCAGCTTGACTGGTTTGTCGTCATGGATCGGACCAAGCTTCAGCTTCGTCATCGGACTTCTCCCAAGGGTTCGAGGATCAGGTCGCGGGTGACCATGACGCGGACGGGGAAGCCCGGTCGGATGGTCAGTGTCGGCGGGACGGCGAGCTGCTGCCGGACGATTTCGTCCCCGGTCCGTCCGATCGTGTCTTGCGCGGCCTCGCGGATGGCCCAGGCGACGTCATCCTCGCTGTCGGCCCCGCTTTCCAGGCCGACGTTCAGGATCGTGGCAAGACCTGCGGCGAGAAAGACCCGACCCCAATGATAGTTGACCCGGTCCTGCAGGCCGGACGCGCCTGTTCCGTCAGTGCCAGGCGCGCGTTCCAGCACAATGGAGCGACCATCCGGAAGGATGAGGCGGGTCCAGACGAGGAGCAGGCGGCTTTGCCCGGACGCGATGCGGCTGTCATATTCGCCAAGCAGGCGTGCCCCTTGCGGTATCAGCAGGTATCGCCCGGAGGGACTGTCAAAGACGTTCGACGTGACCTGGGCCGAAATCTGGCCGGGTAGGTCGGAGCGCAGGCCGGTAATTAGGGCGGCCGGGATAACCGTGCCGGCCTGCAGGATGTAGGGGCTGGGTGGCGGCGTCATGCGATGCGCACTGACGGTGTCCGTGTCTCCGGGACGGGTGAGGAACGCCTCCCGGCCCGAAATCGGATCATTTGCCTTCGGGCTGCCCAATGTGGAGGGGAAGAGCGCGCCGGTTGCGGGGGGCGTCGGTGTGGCCTGTGCTCCGCCGCGGGGCACGGTTTGCGCCTCCGCGAAAAGGGCGCTCAGCCGGGCGGCGTCGAGTTCCTGAAGGCGGCGTTGTTCCTCCGGATCGACTGTGGGGGCCAAAGGACCGGAAAGGGGCGGTGCCGGGACCGGCTGGCCGCGATCTTGCGCCCCAAGGATGGCGCGGCCCAGCTCACCGGGCAAGGGTGGGCCGAGACGCGGGACATCTGCGTAATCCCGAGGCAGTGTGGACAGCCCTTCAGCCGCCTGAATGCGTTCGGTGGAAAAGAGCTCGGTCTGGGTGCCCTCCTGCCGGTTGTTCTGCAGTGCCACGATCAGGATCGCGCCCAGACCCAGACCGCCGATTGCGGTGGCAAGGGCGATGGCCCGGCGGGATAGGCGCATGACACGGGGTGGATCGGGCCTGAGGCGAAGCTCCTGGGCAATCTCTTCCTCGGTCCGTGGCGCCTCTTGCATATCTGGGACTTGTGTCATCGCTCCGCCTCCGGCTGGGGCGCGCGCGGCGGGCGTTGATCGCCATCCGTACGCACGATCCGCACGACCTGCTGTCGTCTTTCGCCGAGACGCAGTTCTGCGGCCCCGAACAAGCGGTCCACGATCAGCACGTTGCCATGCACGCGGGTGTTGACGATCTGGCCGCGTCCATCCGCGCCGATCACGAAGAGCGGGGGCATTTCGCCATGGGCGATGCCGGGGGGGAAGACGACATAGACACGCCGTCCATCGTCGAAGACGGAGACCGGCCGCCAGGGTGGGGCATCGCCCTGCAAGCCGTAACGGTAGCGCCGTTCGGCCTCGTGCGGGATCGCCGGGCGGCGGATGGTCGGGGCGCGGGGCGTGGATCGCACCTCTGGATAGGCCCATGCGACGCTGGGCATCCAGGTCTCCTCGTCCGCGTGCAACTCGATGTGGTAGGTGCGCCGGTCGGTGTTTACGACGAGATTGGTGGAGATGTCGGGGCGGGTGGGTTTGACGAGGATATGGACGCGTTCGCTGCGGCCTGCGCCGCTGGTGGTGTCACCGATGATCCAGCGCGCGGTGTCGCCTGCTGCGATTGGGCCGGGGCCGGTCAGGCGTTCTCCGGGTTCGAGCGCAATATTGGTGATCTGCCCAGGGGCGGCGTAAATCTGGTAGAGCGCGCCTTCGCTCCAGGGAAATACCTGCATGGCGTTGTAATAGCCCAGCTGGCGGGGTTCGACCCGGGCGGCGGCATTGGCCGCGATGATCTGCGCCTCGGGCGTGTCCGCTTCGGGATCGCCGCCGCGGGAGGGCGTCCAGCTTGGCGGCGTGTGGACGGGGCGGGGCGGCCCTTCTTCCGGGGGTGGCGCCGGCGGCGGCGCAAGTGCCGGGACATGATCATCATAGGCGATTTCGGGCGGGCGTTGTCCGGTGCAGGCGGTCAGCGCGGTGGCCGCGAGGAGAAGAACGGGTATGGGGCGAAGTCGTCTCATTGGGCATTCTCCCTCGACCAGTTGATGGCATGGACATAGACGCCGAGCGGGTTGGCCCGCAGGCGCTCCGCATCGCGCGGCGGTTGGATCACGACGGTCAGGATGGCGGTCCATCGTTCGGTTGTGGCGAGCTGACCGTTCTCGTAGCGCCGCTCGATCCAGGCGACACGGAAGCTCGACTCTGATGCACGGATGACGCTCGAGACCTCGACGGAAACCTGCGTGTCGCCGACGAGGGCGAAGGGATCGTTCACGCGGGCATGGTCATTCAGCGCAATCGCTCCGCGATCCGTGGCGAAGTCATAGGCGCGCAGCCAGCTCTGGCGCAGCACGATGGGATCGGCCGGGACCTGCCGGACATGCTCGACGAAGCGGGCAAGATGCCAGGCGATCTGTGGATCGGTGGGGCGATACTCGGCGAGCGCCGGGGCGACGGCCTGTGCCGCGCCAAGATTGTCGACCTCGACCACGTAAGGGACGACGCTGCCGCGCGTCGATTGCCAGGCGAGCGCCGCGCTGAGCCCGGCCGACAGGGCAAGGCAGCCCATTGCCATGAGGCGCCAGTTGCGGGCTTGGACGCGGGCCGAGCCGATGCGCTCGTCCCAGACCTGTGCGGCCTTCTGGTAGGGGGTGACCGGTTCGGGCGTGATGCCGTAGCGGACGCTGGGTCGTCGAAACATCAGGAGGACCTTTCGGAAAGGCTGACGACTGTGCCGCCGCCGCCATGATCGCCGGAGCGGAGGGCGTGGGCGGCGGTCGACAAGCCGTGCTGGAGGGATTGCTGGCGCTTCATCCGCCGCGCCCAGTCGGGCGGGCCGTCATTGGTCGGGGAGGGCAGTGCGCCACCCGCCATGCGTCCCCCGGTGGCGGCATAGGCTGCGCGGGCGCCGGACTGCGCGCCGTCCGAGATCGCGCGCCGGAGCGGGCTGAACGCGGCGACGGCACCGGTCTTGCCGACTGCGGCCACGCCACCGACGGACTTTCCCAATGCAGTGCTGCGCGAGGCCGCGCCAAGCTGGTATGCAGTGGCGGTTCCGCTGCCGACCGCGCTGGCACCACGCAAGGCCGCGCCACCGGTGCCAAGCGCCATCCGGGTTCCGGCCACACCGGCGACCGCAGCCCCGCCCGCGGCGATACCGGTGCCGACCGCTGCGCCTGCACCAAGCTGGGGGCCGCCCGAAACAATACCATTGGCGATGCCAGGACCGAAGATGCCGAGGGCGAGGAGCGCCAACGCGCCCAGAACCACCGACATGGCGTCATTGATTGTGGGCTCGCCCGCAAAGCCGGCGGTGAATTCGCTGAAGATGGTGGAGCCGATGCCGACGATCACGGCCAGCACCAATACCTTGACGCCGGAGGAAATGACGAGGCCCAGCACGCGTTCGGCCATGAACGCGGTCTTGTTGAAGAGGCCGAAGGACACAAGGATGAAACCCGCCAGCGTGGCCAGCTTGAATTCGATCAGGGTGACAAAGAGCTGGATCGCGAGGATGAAGAACGACAGCAGAACCACCAGCCAGGCGAAAAACAGGATCCCGATCTGAATGAAGTTCTCGAAGACGGCGACGAACCCGGAGAGGTCGGCGATGGAGGCGAGGATCGGCTGACCGGCCTCAAGTCCGACCTGCGCGATGCGCCCGGGCTGCAGCAGTTCACCGGCGGAAATGGTGCCGCCGGTAGCGACCAGGCCAAGGCCCGCGAAACTGTCGAAGACGATCCGGGCGAGCGCGTTCCAGTTGCCGATGATATAGGCGAAGACCCCGACAAAAAGGGTCTTCTTCACCAGCCGGGCAATGATGTCGTCATCCGTTCCCCAGGCCCAGAACAGGGCCGCCAGCGTGATGTCGATGACGATCAGCGTGGTGGCGAGGAAGGCGACGTCGCCGCCGAGAAGTCCGAAGCCGGAATCGATGTAGGAGGCGAAGACCTCGAGAAACCGGTCGATGACACTGACGCCGCCCATCGCCTTACTCCGTCCCGGCCGACTCTGGAGCCAGATCGAAGAAGCGCTGCCGGGCCGCCTCCCAGGCGGCACGGCATTCAGTGTCGGTGGCATAGTCTTCGGGCGTCAGGTCACGGCAACGAGCGAGTGAGCCGCGCAAGGCGTCATCCCTGACAACATGCCCGGTGTCGGTGGGCAAGACCGTGCGCGTCAGTTCGACCACGGCGGCGAGGGCGGCAAGGCCGCCGATACCGAAGGCGATCAGGCGCAGAGTTCGGGGGGTGTCGAGGGCCATACGCTCACTCCCCGAAGAACCGAACGGTGCCGGGGGAGTAGCCGCCGCCGTAATCGAGGAACCGGGCGAGGTTCTCGCGGCCCTGCGCTTCGGCCGAGGCGACACGGGCGGCTTCCAGCGCTTCGGCACGGTTCTGCGCGGCGATGGCGGCGGTCAGATCGGAGATCTGCGTTGATTGCAGCGCCAGAAGCTGGTTCCCGGCCTGCGCGACCTGCATGGCGCCGACGGCCCCCTGGCTTTCGCGGATGAGCGCGTCCATCTGGCTGCGCGCACCGTCGATATTGCCCACGACCCCGGCCTGCACGCGCAATGCGTCCTCGAAGCCCGCAACGGAGGTCTCCCACCGCTCGCGCGCACCGGCGATCATCGCGTCGAAATCACCCTGGGCTGCTGCAGCACCGTAGTCCTGCGCGAAGGCCTGTTCGATGGTGGCTACGTCGAAGGCGAGGCTCTGGGCATCGGCCAAGAGGCGCTGGGTTTCGCCGATGGCGTCCTGCAGCTGCGCCAGTGACGAATGCGGCAGGTTCGCGAGGTTCAGCGCGTCGTTCATTAGCATCTGCGCCTGGTTCTGGATCTGCGCGATCTGGTTGTTGATCTGCTCGAGCGCGCGGGCGGCCGAGAGGATGTTTTCAGCATGGTTGCGTGGGTCGTAGACGATCCGCCCACCGCCGCCGAAGAGGAAGGCCTGGGCCGGTGTCGTGAGGACCGGTGTGAGCGCGAGGGCGCTGGCCATCAATGCGGCGGCGAGTTTGCGGGGCCGGGCAGGGCGCTCAGGATTGCGGGTCATGTTCTGTCTCCTTTTGGTCAGGGTGAGGGGGTGTCGGATCGGCTGGTGCGATGTCGGGCCCGAGCAGGTCGATGGCCCAATCAAGACCGCGATGACGCAGCCAGGCGGCGGCAAAGTCATTCTGGCCATGGGTGGCGAGCAGATCGCTGATTGCGGCCTGATCGGCCTTGGAGGAGGCGGCGGTGAAGGCCAGCGCCACCTCGCCGAG
>TARA_R110002033_G_scaffold162983_3_pt1 | contig 18289 bp, 18 predicted proteins | sample TARA_R110002033 | Tara Oceans TARA_R110002033 (sample SAMEA4397051) | marine metagenome | biome: Polar Biome; feature: [SRF] surface water layer (ENVO:00010504); material: water (ENVO:00002006), including particulate matter (ENVO:01000060) such as... | depth 5 m
GTCCATGGTTTAAAAGTAAAGATGTTATTCTAAGCTGACAAGCTTTGAAGCGTAAAGCGCTCAAATACGGTTTAAGCGATTTAGATCTAAACTCGGCGCATTGCTTTCTTTAAAACCATTTAAAGCTTTGAGCAAAGATTTAAACGAGTTTTAAACTGGGTTATGCTGCTTGGATTGGTAAAAAAAAGGAAAATATTATGCCTGGTGGCGGTGGTGGAGAGCCAAATGATGCACTTCGTACTGAAGAGCTAACTAATGATAATATTTTATCAGAGAACTTACAGCCTCATGTTCCCGATGTAACTAAGAACGAAGTTGGTGGACTAGAATATCTCGGTATCACATTTGTTTTTTTTGGGTTAATGTATTTTTTGTATTTAAAATTCAAAGACTAATTACAACATGGAGGCATTATGGAAGATAAGCAAGTAAGTTTTGCGATATTACGAACAGCCACAGGTGAACTACACATTCCTGTTTCGGATGTTATGGTTAATGCCATTGCAGGAAAAGATATCAACGTTTCATATGGTTTGAATAGTCTTTTAAAAGCAAGGTTACCTGTAAAAAAATCTAAAACAACACTCACTATTATGGATACAGCATTAGAGGTTGAATTAGATGATGAAGTGTTAAATAGATTAAATGAACTAAATGATGAGATTACTAGTAATCCAGGAAGTATTGCCTCTGATTTTTATGATTTGCTAAGAGCAGCTTTACCTTATGAAGAACGACCATGTTCATCGAAACAGTTCGAATATGCCCAAGTGATTGCAATGACACTAGGTATAAGTCTCCCAAAGGATTTAATGTCTAGTTCTGAAGTTTGCTCTGAATTTATCGAAAAATATCAGGAAGAGTTTAAGTCACAGCAGGCGCAAAAAAATGCGATTTTAAACCATGCAAGAAAACTGGCAAAACAAGGCTACGCAGATTTTTTGTACCGTAATGACCACGTGTTGATTGAAATTTGCTCAGCACTTGATGTCGCTAGAGAAGCAACAGTAATTAAATATATCAAGGAATATAGAGAATGGTTCGAGGAGTTCAAAGTCTATAAAAAAGAATATCAATCAATATATATAGAATTTATTTCTGATGTTATTAGAGAAGTATATCCTGGTTTTACAGATTTTGTTGAGACGATTGAACTTGAGACTAATCCCGAAACCTTTCCATTCCATTCAAATCAGTAAATCCCGCATCCTAGGCACTCCAATGTTATTGAGAGTGCCTTTATGTTTCAGCTTACCGCCCTTAGCAGCCAATTAACCTTTGATATCACCACGGCCAATGCCGATGGTTATATCCAGGCATTGCCTGATGGTGAGTTTGCGGCAGTAGATGGACGCCCCAGCGATGTAAAAGCCGGCAAGTGGTTGATGGATTCCATCGCCTTTGCTGCGCTTAAAGCCAACACCCCACACCAAGCCGGTGATCTGGTTATTGACTACGAACACCAAACCCTCAACAAAGATAAAAACGGCCAACCGGCACCTGCTGCTGGTTGGTTTAATATCGATGATGTGCAATATCGTCAGGGCCAAGGGTTGTTTATTAAGCCGCGCTTTACCGATAACGCAACCGCCTATTTAAGCGCTGGCGAGTACAAATACTTCTCGTTGGTTTTCGGTTATGACACCGATACAGGCCGCCCGCAATATATCCATTCAGCTGCACTCACCAATCGCCCTGGCGTAGATGGCATGTTGCCATTAGCTACGCTTTGCGCGCAGCTAAACGCTGCTATTGGCTCAGGGCTATTTGCCCAAACTAAGTCATCAATGGCTGCTCTCTCTAACAAAAAACTTATCACCCAACCGGAGGACTTGCATGTGAATCCACTATTGCAATCGCTATTAACCAAACTCGGCATTGAGTTTGATGCCAATGCTGCAGAGCTAAGCCCAGAACTGCAAACCGCAGCACTTGCCGCCCTTGATGAACTGACAACCACAGCAGACAGTGTTGATGGTTTAAACCAAAAGCTGGTCGCCTTAAGCGCCACACAGACTAACAATGGCGGCCCCGATTTAAGTCAGTTTGTACCTGCTGCAACCTATAACGCTATGCGCGAACAGCTGGTGAGCTTAACCGCTGAAAACGGCAAACTCACCATTGAGCAAACCGTAAAAACGGCCCTTGATGACGGCCGCATTTTAGCCTGCGAGCAAGACTACTTATTAGCTTTAGGCAAGCAACAAGGCATGGCTGCACTGTCTGCCCACTTAGATGGTCGCCAACCGATTAATGCCTTAACCACTAAGCAAACTACCACGGTAGATAAACCTGCTGATAAATCACCATTGGCCGCATTAACGGCTGATGAAAAGCAAATGGCTGATGCCTGGGGCATGTCGCACGACGACTTTGCCAAAGCAAAAGCAAGCGATAAGGAGCACAACTAATGGCTGCAATTAATGCCCCGTCTTTACAAGCCTTACGCACCATGGTGCGGATGGAGTTTCAAAACGCACTGGTAAATGTTGAGCCGCAATATTTGCAAGTGGCCAGCGTAGTGCCAAGCAATACCAAGTCGAATACCTATGGCTGGTTAGGCTCTATGCCAGCGTTTCGTGAATGGATTGGCGACCGTGTGATTAACTCGATTAAAGAGCACGGCTATTCAATCACTAACCGCACCTTTGAGAACACCATTGGCATTAGTCGCGAAGATGTTGAAGACGACACCGTCGGCACTTACAAGCCGATGGTGCAAATGCTCGCCCAGGAAGGCCAAGAGTTTCCCGATGACTTAGTGTTTCAGTTGCTTGCCGATGGATTTACCACCGCTTGCTATGACGGCCAGAACTTTTTTGACACAGACCATCCGGTAAATGCCAAGCACGACGCGACAGGTGCCGATGTATCAACACCCAATATGGTGGTTGATGGTGCTTACACCGGCAAAGCGTGGTTTTTACTCGACACCAGCCGCCCACTTAAACCGCTGATTTTTCAAGAGCGCCGCAAACTGGATTTAAACACCTTGTTTAACCCAACCGATCCAGCGGTATGGACTAAAAACGAGTTTCAGTTTGGTTGTGACATGCGTTGTGAAGCCGGCTTTGGTTTTTGGCAAATGGCCTTTGCTAACCAGCGCGACTTGAATGCCAGCAACTTGTGGGACAGCTACGAAAAGATGACCGCGTTTACCCGTGATGGCGGTAAAACCTTAAAAATTCGTCCTAACTTATTAGTGGTGCCAGCGTCACTTGAGCAAGCTGCGCGCAAGATTTTAGAGCGTGACTTGATTGATGAAAATGGCACTACGGTGCAAAACGAACTTAAGGGCAAATTCCAGTTATTAGTGGTGCCGCAGTTATAACTCAATGGCAGGCCAGTGCCGTTGTGCTGGCCTGCCACCTTTTTGACTGATTGGGAGAAAACATGAAATGTCGAAACGTCTTATTACCCAAGCGTTACTTATTAGCTGTCTGGCACATACTGGTTACCGCCGTGCAGGTATGGCCTTTAATAAAGGCGAGAATCGCTTTCAACCCGACACCTTTACCGCTGATCAGCTGGCGCAACTTGAAACCGATCCACGCCTTAATGTGGTGGCAATCGATGACGCCGTTACCAAAGCAAGTGAACCGTCATTATCGCAAGGGACCGTGGCAGCAACAGCAGTGGTTAGCGGCATAAGCTTTGCTGATGCCGTGGCTAAGTTGAATCAACAAAGCGCTGACGATTTTACTGCTAGCGGTAAGCCACAGTGCAATGCATTAGAAGCATTAATGCAAAGACCGATTAGTGCAGGCGAACGTGATGCTTTATGGGCAGCACACTTGGCAAATAGCCTTGCACCAGATGCTGCTAAATCAGCTGGCGCACAGTAATGGCCTACGCCTCAACAACTGACATGCTGCAACGATTTGGTGAGCATGAATTAACCCTACTGACAGACCGTGATGGCCAAGCCGGAACAGTGGTCGAGGCTATGTTGGTGACAGCCTTAACTGATGCATCTGCCCTGATTGACGGTTATCTCGTTGGCCGTTATGGCTTGCCACTAGCCAATCCACCGATTGTGCTCACACGCTTATGTTGTGATATGGCCCGTTATGGTTTGTACGACGACCAAGCCAATGAGCAAGTTAATCAACGTCAGGCTGATGCTATTCGCTTTTTAGAAAAAGTGTCGATGGGGCAAATCAGCCTAGGACTAAGCGATAGCGGCAGTGTGACACCCAGCATGGATTTACCTGAAATGCAGAGCCAGGGCAGCGTGTTTGCCAGGGACAAAAGCAAAGGGTTTATTTAAATGTTAGACATTGTGGATGTGCTTAAAACTCGCCTAACGCCAGAGAATGCCCCCTGGGTTGACGTTGAAGGGTTACTGCAGTTGTCTGCGCTTGATGACAAGAAAACTAATCGTTTACCTAAGCTATACGTGATTGAACTTGCTGAAAATGCCAAGCCTGATGTGCGTGGTAGTGGCCCTTACTTACAAACCCTGCAATTAGAAATTGGTGTGATTTGCGTGATGGCTAATGTGAATGGCCAGCACGGAAAATTGACACCGCTGAGGCAGCAAGTTCGTGATCGCTTATTTGGCTGGGCGCCTGCTACCGAGTTAGAACCACTTGCATTAGCGGGTGGGCGATTATTGAAATTGGGTAACAGTTACGTGGCCTGGCTTGACCGCTTTGTAACTGAATACACCGAAGATGCAAACCGCCCATAAAGGGCTAGGAGATAATGATGGCTCGTAAATTTACTAAAAAAGCATTGGTGTTTGCTAGTGAGCAAACCTATGGCGTCGACGCCATAGCTGCTGCACAACCAGCCAAAGCGCTGCTAGGCCGTGAAGTTAACATTACCCCATTAGCTGGCGAAAACACTGCACTAGATTATGACGACGGCAAGTTGGGTAACAGCGCTGAAATTGCCACTGAAACCTATGTAACCCTTGAGTTTGGTGTTGACTGGGCGGGGAGTGGTACCGCGATTACACCACCGGCTTACAGTGAGTTACTGGCCAGTTGTTTACGTAATACAAGCGTAAAAGCCGATAAGGTAGAACAAACCATAGATGAAGCCAGTACCGCATCAATTACGCTGTATTTTTATTTGGATGGCGCATTACACGCCATTGTTGGCGCTCGTGGCAGCGTAAAGTTAGAAGCTAAAGCAAAAGATTTTCCTAAGATGATGTTCAGCTTTACGGGGCTATTTGTACCCATTGCCAGCGCTGTTATGCCGGCAACCGACTTTACCGCTTGGAAAACCCCATTCAAAGTGGGTGCCGCCAACTCGGCGTGTACCTTAGACGGTAGCGCAATCAAGCTGATCAGCTTTGAATACGACCAAGGCAATCAAGTGGTGCATCAAGAGTATGTGGGCCATGAAGAGGTGATTATCACTGACTTTCAACCTAGCGGAAAACTGGTATTTGAAGCCGCCGACTTTGACAGCTTTGATCCATTTGCGGCCAATACCTCGGTGGTGGATTTTTCATTTACCCATGGTGCCGCAACAAATCAGGTGGGCTTTAGTACCCAAACCTTGCAGCTTGGTCGCGCCGAATATGGTGATCAAGATGGTATTTTAACCTACGAAATTCCAGTGCGCCCCATTGGCAATGTTGACGTGTTAACCAGTAAATAAGGATATCTCATGTTTGTGTTTACCCCCGTTCGCCAAGTTAAGCAGTGGCCTGGCACAATTAAAGTGTCGTCTGATGGCGGCAAAGTGGAAGAGGTGGCGATTAATTTTGATTTAGTGTTGCTGCCGGTTGATGACTATATGGAGAAACTTAACCAGGGTAATAAGGTGTTATTCGATGCCATTATGGCCGGCTTTGGTGGCATAGCAAGTGCAGATGGTAGCGAGTTAGCCGACACCCCAGAAAACCGCCAAGCATTGTACCAACACGCCCCATTTACTGATGCATTACTTTATGCCTACCGTGCAGCCAATAGCGGTGAGGGCGCAAGAAAAAACTAATGGATGGGGTGCGCCAATTATATGCTCGCCCCCAAAGTTCAGCGACAGAACAACAGCAATTACAAACAGAAATGCGCCTGCTAGGCATAGAAACAACCGCAACCATAGCTGATAGCCCCGTGGCATTTTGGCTAGAGCATAAAACCGCACTTGATTGGTGGTGGCAAGTACAAGATTTACTGCGCTATAACGGCGCAGTGTGCATGGGGTTAGATGTGCCAGCGGTTAAGGCTGATGCTGAAATGTCAGGACGAGAGATCAACCAAGAAGATTACCAAAAGCTGCGATTAATTGCCCATACCGTCACTGCTGTTTTTAACGACCGTCCGCTTAATTAGTACCTTAACCCCATCAATATTAGTCAATTCATGTTAGTGCAAGGTGATGATGTATGAGCGATTTAAAACTGGCGTTAACCTTATCTGCCGATGGTAAGCAGCTTATTGGTACGGTTAAAAATACTCAGTCGGTGGTGTCAGATTTAAATACCACGTTAATTCGTACCCAAGGTGCGAGTAAGCAAGCCTCTGTAGGGTTGACGCAAATTGACCGACAAGCATCGATGACATCAAAATCAGTTAGGCAAATGGGCCAACTGGCTATCAGTGCCTTTGCTGGATTATCGGCGATTAACCTCGGCCAAAAAATCACCCAAGACTTAGCCGCGTTTCAAGACGTCCGTACCCGCTTACAAAGCTTATCGGGTTCAACTGCAGCGTATGCAAATAACGAAAAGTATTTAATGCAGTTAACCCGTGAGCATCATAAAGAGCTGATCCCTTTGGCGGATAATTATGCCGCACTTTTAAACTTACAAGATGCGGGCTTGGTAACCCAGGCTCAAGCTAGGGTGCTTTTAGAAGGGTTTAGTAATGCCCAATCTTCATTAGGAGCAAGTACTGAACAGCTTAAACAATCCATGTATGGGTTATCACAAGGCTTAGCATCACCTATTTTACGTGCAGAAGAACTGAATCAGATTGTTGAGCCTATGCCTGGACTGCTCAATAAAATGGATAAAGCCGCCCAGTTGCCTGCGGGTGGTTTCAGGCAAATGGTACTTGATGGCAAGGTGACAGCAGATTTTTTACGTAACACCTTGATTAAAGCGTTAGGCGAATATGATGGTGCTGCCGCAGCCTCTGCAGCTAACATCAGCGCGCAAACCCGAGATATGAAAAATGCCTATCAGCAGCTTATCGTTAAGTTTGAAAGCCCAATTAATAACAGTTTAACCCCTGTTTTAACCACCATTACCGATGGGGTGATTTGGGCGACTGATAACGCTGATTTATTACAGCAAGTGTTTGGCGTTGCTATGGTGGCAGCGTTAACCCGTGCAACCCAAGCAGGGGTAACCCATACCGCAAGTTTGATAGCCGATGCTCGTGCGGCTCAGTTGTCTCGTTTATCGACCATTTCAGCGGCGCAAGCCGAATTGCAAAAAGCCACTATTCAGCGCGGTGCGGTATTAACCGCAGGGCAAGCTGTAGTAGCAGAAGCCAGATTAGCGGCTGCACGTGAAACGTTAACCGTTGCGACAACACAATCGACGGTGGCATCACGAGCATTAACGGGAGCGTTGGCTTTAGCGGGTGGCCCTGCTGGTGTTGCGTTAATGGCTGCTGCTGGTATTGCGTATTTTGCGATGAGCGCCAAAAATGCCAAGCAACCCACCAAAGAATTAAGTGCTGAAGTTGAAACCTTAGTCAGTCGTTATCAAGCCCTCACTGAGCTTGAACGGCAGAGTAAAATGCGGGTACTTAGCACCGAGATGAAAGGCTTACGCCAAGAATTAATCGCTACCAATGCCGAAATTAACAACATAGGTACCCAAGACCTTTATGCTAGCCCAGGGCAATTGGCACAGAACCAAACTAAGCTGGCTTTATTGAAACAAAAAGCACAAGAGTTGAATGATAAGCTCGATGTGGCCAGCCAAAAACAGCAGGGGTTATTCAATATTGGTTTGCCAGAACTGACCCAACAAGGTGGTGCTACAACACAAGTAAACAAAGAACAGCAGCAATTACTCGATAACTTAACCAAGCAAAAAATACTGTTTGGTGAAGTGAGTGAAGCGGCCAAAGTGCGTTATGAGATTGAGCATGGATCGCTTAAAAATCTTGATCCCGTTATCAACGCAAAATTATTACAAGCAGCCAAAGATTTAGATGCCACCAAAGCCAGTGCCAATGCTGCAAAAGTCGCTGGCGATGCGATTGATGAACAACAAAAACAACTTAAGAGTTTATTGGCCATTCTTGACCCTGTTACTGCAGGCCAAGATGAAATGGCCGCCAGGGAGCGACTGTTAAAAACCTATTTTGAACAAGCTAATGTGCCGTTAGAAAAGCGCCAGCAACTATTAAATGCTCTCAGTGAGCAATATGCCAAACCCAGTGAGTTTGAGCAATTGCGTGGCAATTTAGATCCTCGTTTTAGTGAGCAGCAAAACCATAGCGAAAATATCGGCATATTAACTGCAGAGCTTGATAACACCCCAGAATCAGAAGCGCTTAAACGTAATCAAATAAACATGCTTATTGAGGCTGAGCAGCAACGCCATGCAGAGGCTATGAGTGGTATAAACGGCGGTATCACCAGTCAATTTGATGCTATGTGGTCTGAAACCTTTGACCGTTTTGCTGCTGGCATTGGCAGTGCCACAGCTGATGCGCTGTTTGAGTCAAAAGACTTTGGCGATGCAATGAAGCAAATCACTCAAGGTGCGATTAAATCTGTGATAGCAGGTTTAGTTGAAATTGGTGTAAAGAAAGTCGCCATGGCTGCAATAGACAAAACCATTATGGCAAGTACCGCCGCCACTGCAACGACAACCGCAGCGACCACGGGCGCATCGGTTACAGCATCAATGGCACCCGCAGCTGCTACCTCATCTATTGCCACGTTTGGTGGAAGTGCTATGGCAGGTATGGCGGCCATGATGGCCGCTATGGCCTTGCTACCCATGATTATTGGTAAGTTTCATGGCGGTGGCACCATTCCACGCGAGGGGACTTATCTGCTTGATGGCGGTGAAACTGTCTATACCCGCAAGCAACAACAAACCTTAATGAACGCCATGAACACATCGGCATCAGGCGGTTCGGGCAGTAAGCAATTAAACATTCAACAGCATAATACGATAGTGGTGAGTAATCAGTCTGACGCTCAGACGCTAGAAGATGTGCTACCGCAGCTAGTGGCCATGACCAAAAGCGCAGTAGTAGATGATTTAAAAAACCGTGGCGAAGTGTGGCATGCAGGTGGGTGATTGTTTTAGGCATTTAGGATAATCTTAACTAAACTTTAAATTGCTAAGTAAATCATATGAATAATTTACCCAAATGGACTGATGTCGCTGACACGATTATCTTTTTTGTTATTATGCTGATTATATTACTTCAGATATTAAATCAAGAAGGAGTCAGTTTACTTTCCCTCGGGGCTGATGTGTGGACAGCTATTGCGGCAGTATTTATTGCTTTGTGTGCATTAGGTGTTTCAATTCAACAAACTAGGTTATCAGACCGGCACAATAGATTGAGCGTTCAGCCAAAGTTGAGATTGGAATATTCAAGGATAGCAGGAAAAAGAATAGGTTTATCAATTACTAATAATGGATTGGGTCCAGCTATCATTAATCGGTTATTAATTAAGAGAAATGACAAAACGTATGTATGTAACACCTCTTCATTTACAGACTTTTTACCTATACAACAGACAAGAAACTCAGATGGGAATTTAGTTTCTACAAACGTTGAAAAAGGATTTAACTATAGCTGTATGGGTGATGGAACTTCACTCGCAGCAGGAGACACAATTTGGATTTTATATCACGACAATCCTGAACCACTTCAAATAGCTTATTGGTCAATTGCAATGATGGGGGTAAGTATAGATGCAGAATATGAGTCAATGTATGGTCAAGTTTTTACTCATAATTTATGTAATGTGACAAATTTAAATGAGTCAAAGTAATTAACTCTTAATCCCGAAACCTTTCTAATCCGTTCTGATTAACTGGCCAGTCATACTGGGGCATAACCCATTGTATGACTGGCTATGCTGACGTTTCCTTCTGACATATTTCCTACCGAATGCGACTGGCGTTTAGTGCCACGTACGCAAGTGTTTAGTAATCCCTTTAATGGCAGTGTGCAAACCTTAAGTTTGCCAGGTGCTTATTGGCAGGCACAGCTGAATTTTGCCAATCTAAGCCGTGACCAGGGCGCACGACTACATGCGTTAATTACTCAACTGCGAGGTCCAAGCGGCCGCATCCAATTGTGGGACCATGCCTTTGCTTCACCCCGAGGCTCAGCTGGTGGCAACCCTGTTATTGATGGTGCTAGCCAAGTGGGCGGCCAAATTGCTATTCGTGGCTGTACACCATCTAGTTTGTTTCTTAAAACCGGTGATTACTGCCAAATGGGTTTGCAGCGCGTGATAGTGACAGCCGATGCCATAGCTAACGCAACAGGCCGATGCACCTTACAGGTAGAAGCCCCCATTCGTTACGCCCCCGCAAATGGCTCAGCCATTATTGTGAATAAAGCCTGTTCGGTGATGATGCTCAAGGATGACGACCAAGGCGGGAGGCGGTCGTCTAAAAAGTTGGTGTTATCCAGTTTGAGTTTAACGTTTATTGAGGACGTGAACACATGATTGAATTTGCCAGTTTTGAAATGCAACAGTGGCTGCGGCGAAGCGATATAAGCGCAATTTTAATGACCGAACTTGATTTTGAATCCGGCTGGTTGCGTTGTCACAGTGGCGTGGGCGATGCGCTTTGGCAAGACCAAGTGTTTAAAGGCACTGGTGTACTGGGCAAAGTTGGTGCGGTAAGCCAGGGCAATAAGATTCAACCCCATCGTTTACGTTTTACTTTATCGGGCATACCGCAAGAGCTGCTTGCGGTGGCGTTAGGTGAAAAGTATCAAAATCGTCAAGGCGCCTTGTATTTAGCTGCGTTAGATCCTTACAGCAATATTGTCGCCAGAGACACCTTGTTTGCTGGCCGCATGGATGTGATGCATGTGCGTGTGGGCAATCCTTCAACGATTCAATTGGATTTAAATAGCCGTGGTGTTGACTGGAAAAACCCGCGTAATTCTCGCTATACCCATGCCGATCAACAAGCCCGTTATGGCGATGACAAGTTCTTTGAATTTGTGTCGCAAATGGCCGAAAAAGAGATTCATTGGGGGGTACCAGGTAAGGCGGTTGGTGGATCTGGTGGCAGTGGTGGGCGCAGTGTCGGTTCTAAGAAGCAGAAGTAATTACCCATGACCTTACTAGAGCAATTTATTCAACAGTATCGAAATAAGCCATTCAGTTGGGGCCAGCTAGATTGCTGCTTGTTTGCGGCCAATTGGATTGCAATGAACAGTGATGATGACATGGCAGCCTCGTTCCGTGGACGATATAAAACTGCACTGGGGGCAAAGCGATTATTAGCCAAAAATGGCTTTAAAAATGTTAATGCAGTTGCACAAGCTTACCTAGGGCAATCCATTGCGCCCTTGTTGTTATTAAGAGGGGATATTGCTTTGGTATCACCACCTAGAAGTGAACCTGCTTTGGGTATTTTTGCTGGGCATGGAGTGTGGGTAATGACCTATGAGGGGGTGATGTTAGTGCCGATGCGGTTAGTGATTAATGGATGGAGGTTGCCATGCCGCCAGTAATCGTTGGCGTTGCTGCAGGTGTTGCGGCTGCTGGCGTTGTGTCTACTGCGGCGGCCATTGCCATTGGTGTTGCCGCAACGGCGTTGACCTATGCCGTCACCCCTGAATTTGGTGCTGGCAGCTTTAGTAATGAGGCTTATGCGCAGCAGCAAATGTTAAGAAGCCCTGCCGAACCAAGGCGTGGGGTATATGGCCGTGCCATGGTGTCTGGTCCGCTTATTTTTGCCGAAGAAACCGGTACAGATAACGAGTTTTTACATTTGGTTATTGCACTTGCTGGCCATCGCTGTGACGCGATTGAAACTGTGTATTTTGGCGATGAAGTTGCTTGGACTGTTAGTGGTGGTATTAACAGTAAGTTTGCTAGCCACGCGAGAATTAAACCGCATTTAGGTGATCAGACGGCTGCTGATAGTCAATTGCTGTCTGATTGCAGCGCATGGACCAGTAAGCATGTTGGCCATGGCGTTACTTATCTATATGTTCGTTTAAAATATGATGTTGATGTTTTCCCTAATGGTGTACCTAACATCAAAGCGCTGGTAAGGGGCAAGCCGGTATACGACCCTAGATTGGATTCAAATAATGGCGGTTTGGGTACCCATAGATTTAATGATCCTAATACTTGGCAATGGACTGATAATTGGGCTTTATGCGTGCTTGATTATACTCGTTTTGAGTCGGGTGTTGGCGCTACAGAAACTGAAATTGATTTACCTAATTATGCTTTAGCTGCCCACGATAGCGATGAGTTTGTCGAGTATCAAACAGATGAGTGGGAGCGCCGATATAGCTGTAATGGTACTTATACCCAAGACGCTAGCCCAGCTTCTATTTTAGAAAAAATGCTAACCGCTGGTGCAGGTATGCAGGTGTATGTTGGTGGTAAATACCAATTGTATGCTGGCGTTTATCAGGGGCCAGAGGTATTAACCCTCACCGAAGATGACTGTGCCGGTGATGTTGATATTAGTCCTTATACTTCACGTTCGGAACTGTGTAATGCCGTGCGTGGCACCTTTGTTGACCCTGATAGTTTTTACCAACCAACCGACTTTCCCCCTTACGAGTCGGCTTATTATCGCGGCCAAGATAATGGCGAGTATATTGATCACGATATTGATTTGCCCTTTACGCAGTCTAGTTGGACGGCCCAACGTTTAGCTAAGCTACATTTGGAGCTTAATCGGGCGGGGATGCAAATTACCTTTCCGACCAAAATGATTGGTCTTGCTGTTTCGGTTGGTAAAGTTGTTAGGCTACAACTGCCTAGTTTGGGGATTAATCAGACCTTTATGGTGGCCGATTGGCAATTTGATTTTGGCCGTCCGGTTAAACTTATTTTGCGTGAGACCAATGCAGATATTTTTGAGTTTGATAAAGGCAGTTATACCCAGCGAGATTTAGCGCCTAATACGACATTACCAGACCCCAGCAAAGTGCCGACGGTAAGCGGTGTTGTTTGGGTGCCTTCTGGTGATGATGCTAATTGGCAAGGTGAGCTAAGTTGGAATGCCCCAGGTGGTAACAGTGCTTACCGTTATCGATTAGAGGTGGTAAACCAACAGCAAGAAGTGGTTTATCAAGCCAGTATAGAAGGTACTCGCCATCATGTTCCTAAGTTAGATGCGGGTACTTATAACCTGTATTTATGGGCGGTTAATTTATTCTCAAACCGTTCAAACATACCTGCCAGTATGACTATAGGTGCAGACGCACCACCGCCTGTGAATGGTATTTTGGCTGACATTGGCGCGTTATCGTTAACACTACGTCCACAAACTGCTGCTGTAATAGCTGCAACCACTGAATTTGAAGTTAAAGGCAGTTTAAACACCGTTTTAAATAACGCTGACTATCTTGGTCAAGGCAAAGAAGTGTTGTGGCCTAATCGTCACCCAAACACGCTTTATTATGTGTGGGCTCGCTCAGTAAATAATTATGGATTTGGTGCTTGGTTTGGTCCTGTTGGAATACAAACCAGTACCGATAACAGCGCCATTGTTCAGTTAATCGGTACCGCTTTTGATAAGTTCACTTGGTTTGCCTGGGCTGATGATAATGCCGGTACCGGTTTTACAACCGTTGAGGTCCAAGGCGAGGGTAAAGATTACCTAGGTGTTGCGACTGAAAAGAAAACCTCAGCCCCAAGCGGTAATTGGCAGGACTATACCTGGACCAAAATTAAGACTGAGATCCCCGACGTATTCACCCCAGAAGAACAAACCCAGCTTGATAACTTGATGGCGGGTAAGCTGCCAACAGGCGATAAAGATATGCTAGCGGCGCAAGATGCACTCAATAACCCAGCCCTGGCTAATGATCTGCTTACCTCTTTGGCTTTGCTTAACAATGGCATTGATGCCGCGAGCTTGAATGGTGAAACACCCGGAGGCGCCCAAAGTAAAGCAAATGCTGCTCAGTCTGCAGCCCAGGCTGATGCCCAGGCTAAAGCAGATGCAGCAAAGGCCCAGGCGATTGTCACCGCCGCCACCGATGCGACTATCAAAGCCAATAATGCTAAGTCACAAGCAGAGGCTAATGCTGCCCTTGATTCTTTAAACAAGGCAAACAATGCCATTGCTACCGCGGCAAGTGATACTAAGAATCAAATAGAAAAAATATCAATTGGTGGCAGAAATTTACTGTCAAAAAATAAAAACTGGCATTCTTATACCCCATACAATACTGAACCCGTGGTTAGTGGTAACACTATCACCACGACTCAATTATCTAGTACTAGTATTATTGCCCTACATAATGGTGATTTTTTACCACAAGGTCAGTGTACTGTAAGCGGCTTTGTTAAGATTAATGGCATAGTCCCTAGCGATGGGGTATTTGGTACTGGCCCAGCAAGTAGCTATGGCGGTAATGTTAAAGGTTATACGCTAGATCCTGTTACGGGATATTTTACAATAACTCAAGATTACCCAGGGAATAGTGCTTGGATTTTTCATAAATATACTGGGGTACAAGTCGGTGATGTTATTTCTTTTACTGACCTAAAGCTTGAAACTGGTAACAAAGCAACAGCCTGGACGCCAGCAATAGAAGATATTGAGTTAGATTCCCAGGTAAAAGCGAATAACGCCCAGGCCGCCGCAGAAAGCTATGCTATTACTCAGTCAAACCTAGCAGAAATAACAGCTAAAGCTTATGCAGACGGTATTGTTACCTCTGAGGAACAAAGAGCAATATCTGATGCTCAAAATAAGGCAGACATCGCGGCATCTTCCCACAATCTTATTCCTAATGCCTCTTTTGGTAAGATAGGAAGTAATAATGTGCCAGTATCATTTATTATTATGGGTGGCAATTTAAGCAATTGTCAGTTAACAGCTTGGTGGCCAGTTGACGGTAGTGATTGGGCGCTGACTCAAAACGGTGCTACGGGACTTATTATCCAGCCAGGAAGTAATGGTATAGATTATTTTTACTTTGATGTAGCAACGCCTCCTGTATCCGTTACCTTGGGGCAAAGGATAGGGTTTAGCATTTACACTGGTTCGCACAGAGCTAAAAATGCATGTTTTATGTATTTATATAATAGTGCCAATGAGATTATAGGTAACAGTTTACTTGATTATAATAATGAGGAATTATCTGGTGGTAAAACGCTGGATAGCTTTAAGAGACTTGTATCATACATAGATATTCCATCAGGTGTAGCTTATGTCCGTGGTGTTATTCGTAAGTTTGATACTAAGCCAATGTACAATGATTCATACTTGTTTTATGTTCGTCCACAAATATCAGTATGGGGATCTACGCAAACTCAGCCACCAAAATGGGTAGAGGGTGGCGCGCCATTAACACCAGATTTAGTGGGTGCAGATCCGTTTGGATCATCGGCAACTGCCGAGTCTAATGCAGTAAATACTGTATCTAGTGGCGGGTTTTCTGCAACGCCTGGGCTTGTAGACGCATTGATTGCTAGCCCGACATTGTTTAACCAAATTAAATCACGTTTTGGCTCTTTTGGCGGTTTAACCGCTGACACTATTGCCGCCCTGGCGATTGCCACTAACCACTTACAAGCCGGCGCTGTGACTGCCGATAAGTTAACGGTAAATACCGCCCTTATTCAAAAGCTAATAGCTGACCAGGGCTTGTTTAATCAGCTACAGGCTCAGCTAGGGGTATTTGGTGGCTTGGCGGCGAATAGTATTGCTGCTAAAGCAATTACCACAGACAAGTTAGATGTTCGCGCTAGAAACTTAGTGAATAATTTTACCGCCACCGAGGTAAGTACTGGATGGACTACTTACCCTTTAGTTGATCATAATCATAACGGTAATATCGTTAAGGCTATGCAAGTGGTAAGTAATGGAAACTTCATAGGCTATAGTGACCTTTTTGATATTGATAACACCAAAATTTATGAGGTTAACTTTACCATTCACCGTATGAGTGGCGGTGCGGTGGGTGTCCGATATTTTGGCATAGCTTCTGACAATGGCATAGTTGAATACTACGATGCAGAAACAAGATCACCAGGAGGCGATAGCACTAACTTTTATTTCTGGTACGGCTCTATTATCGATGGCCATTACCGCCACATGCGCGCTTATATTGTCGGTAGTGAAGTTGATATTAGCATGGTACCTGAATCATTAAACGTGGCTGCCATTTGTAAACTGAAACCAGGATGTAAACAGGTGCAGTTAAGGGCGCTTAATTATTATAACCAAGGGGTAAATACTGAGGATCGCTGGATTAACCCATCAGTTACTGAACTTGGCGGCGGCGCTATATCAGCTAATCAGCTGATTGCTAACAGTGGCTTATTTGAAAAACTTAAAGCTAAAATAGCCAGCTTTGGCGGTTTAACGGCTACTGAAATATTGGCCGATAGTGCGCTGATCAATAAGCTAGTAGCAACATCAGCCCTATTTAATAGCTTACAAGCCAGGTTAGCAGTATTTGGCGGGTTAACGGCTAATAGTATTTCATCAGATGCCATTTTAGGGCGCCATATAAAAGCGGGTGAAACCATAGAGTCGCCAGTAATTATTGGTGGCCAGTATCAATTAATTGGTAGTAACACCATGAAAATTGAAAGTGAAACCCCATTTGGCCCCGATGGCCTAATCGAATGGCGTGGCCCTAAACTAATCCTTAATGGCCAGCCAAATTGGTCACTCATTCGTAAATCAAATGCTACCCGCTGGACAGACTCAGTTGGTAATGAATACTTCGGAGGAAGTATTAGCGCTGGAATACTTAAAACTGGTGTGACAAACCCAGATAAAAATGCTTATGCGGCTAATAGCTACCCCGTTGTTATTGGGCCATTTGGATCTGGTGGTAAGGCTAAAACGGTTGTAGTCTCATTTGACTTTGATGCTTCATGGACTGCAACTACTGCTGCTAATGGTGCAACCCCCGCACTTTCATGGCAATTACAACGCAAAATTGGTTCTGGAAGTTGGGCTACTGTATCGAGCGGTACATTTACCGGCTCTATTAATAGCACCTATGAGGCCGAAATTAGCCGCTATTTAGTCAATGAGTTTTGCAGTGGTTCATCAACTTTTACGGACACCAGTACATCAACCAGTGATTTTTCATATCAATTAAAAGTCATTAGCCAAACAAGATATAGCGCCACATCAAATGTTAATAATCAAAAATTAACAGCTATTTCAACTGAACAATAAACCAATCAAAGGAGGCCATAATGGCTCTATTACTACCCTATATTGCCCTATCTTCAGGATTAGAATTAACTAACGCTATGGCCGTTATTTCTGATTTAAACGTCAGTAACAACGTATCAACCAGCGAGCGGTTAGATGTAACAATGTCACCTAGATCCGGTGACGCTGTTAATGAACATTATCAGGTTGTTAGCTCTAATCACGGCGGTAAAAACTGCAGTTATATGGTTAGTGTTTTCATCAGTGAACAAGCATTTAACGAGGGTAAACCGCCTATTGAGCAGCTAAAAGAAGGGCGCAGCACTAAAGTATTTAGCGTTAACTTGTTGGACCAAGAATATAAGGATTTAGAGGCGAGGGCAGCTGCTTATTCGCACTTGGTAAAACAAGCTGGTTTTGAAGCAGCAAAGCAAGTTATCGATTTTGTGATATAAAAATAAAAGCCCCTGAAAGGGGCTTTGTGCCTAGTTATGACAAACTTTTATAAAACTCAGAACAAGAGATCACTTTTTTGCGTGCTCTTTGTAAGTTATTACACCAAGCATTAACACTCTCAAGACCAAGTAGATCGCTTTTACCATCGATAGCATCACAAACGACAATGATTAAATCATCAATTTCTTCAAACTGTTTATCTATATTACTCATAAATTCCTCGCATTAAAGGTTATCCCTTGCAGAAGTAAGAAAGGCGTAGATGTATTAAAAACTAGTTAGTCAGACGCGCAACTGTCATGCAGTTTGGTAACATTCTTAACGTCGTATTTAAGCATCGAGGGATGCGAGGTAGGTTGATTTGAGCTAGTTAACTCATATCAGAGACATTAAATTGCCACAATAAATGAAGTATTTCAAGGGGGGATTTGCCTCGTTGCGGGATTTTTTAAATGTGATAATGATGTATATTCAAGTTACAAAGAGCATTAATGACTAGTTACAATCGATTTAAGGCAGGTTTAAACGTTATTCAATTGATGT
>TARA_R110002033_G_scaffold29442_2_pt1 | contig 18287 bp, 24 predicted proteins | sample TARA_R110002033 | Tara Oceans TARA_R110002033 (sample SAMEA4397051) | marine metagenome | biome: Polar Biome; feature: [SRF] surface water layer (ENVO:00010504); material: water (ENVO:00002006), including particulate matter (ENVO:01000060) such as... | depth 5 m
AATACACTGTGGTAGTTGCGTCTAACGTAGCACTAGACGTGTACAGCGCAATCTTAAACGATTGACTGGTATCCGAACTCAAATCCATCTCACCATCAAACAAGGCGAGTTTAAAAGACGTACACATATAGTTTCCGGTAAAAGCCATCTACACATTGCCCCCCGGCACGGGCTGACGTGTTTGCCCTGAACGATACGCATCTCTACGTAACTTGCCGTTGGCCAGCTCCATCAACAAAGTAATAGCTTGTAGATACAGCTTCTCATAGTTACCGATTACATCAGGTTCACCTTTTTGGAACCTAATTGCTTCTATCAAAGCACCGTTAAGTAGCGCCGCACTAGCGTTATCACCCAACCAAGAGGTACTGCCACTAACGATAGAGGTAGGATATGCGCCGTATATATGTTCAAGTTCGTAGTTAGCATCAGGGGTAGGCGCTAACTCAATCTGTGTCTGGCTATACTGTGCGTAAAACTTAGGTAATCCGTATTTCGCACTGGTATTAATAGGATACGCTTCACGTATAAAGTTAACGTCTTTGTTCAACAGAAATGTGCTAGTGCTGCTGGTTATCACCGCAAGGCTATACGTGTACAAATGGTCGGTTGGTAGTGTGTACAGTTTGTTTGTAGATACTAAAGGTCCATCGTCTGACTTACGTAACGCTGGAATATCTACCGTCTGTAGTATTTTTTCCTCCGCTTGTTGCGTAAACATAGCGAGTTGGTCATCTGTGAAGGATGTTTCACAAATGTCCTCTATATTAGTCTTAAGCGAAGCATAATTCATGGTTTACCCCATTGGCCCTCTTGCGTAGAGTCCCTTGGTTGCCGCGCCTGTGCCACGTATTTTAACCTTGCCGCCGTGTTTATACGCAGACTGCATAGGTTTTCCCGACTTCTTGGCTGCGGCTTTTGCTTGCGCCATACCTTTAGCATCGTAATTAAATTCTTTGTTTCCAACCTTGGGCATAATATATCTCCTACGATATAGTTACGGTAACTTCGCCTACTTCAGCAGTTGCCTGTAAATTATTAACTGTTAATTCGTAGATATTGTTTCCATCACCTACGGGGTTCCAACCCCACTGTATATTTCTGCTACTGTCGTAACCTGCAAAATCAGGTCGCGGGTTACGTACGGCTTGTGGATCATTTACTGGAAACTCCCCTAATTTATTCTGTGGGTGGTCACCACTCCAACACTCGCGGCATGCTTTTATGTTAGTATCTCTACCTTTTGTTACGATACTTCGCAACTCTTTTAGCTTGTAACGAAACCCACAGATATCACATTCGGCTATTGCTTTTTTGCCTGATGTAAACCTGTTACTCATTACGCAACCCTACCTATACGGGGCACAAACCGTGCAGAAGTCTTTTCTCTATCTTCACCTGCAGCTAACTCAAACTGCTCATCATACACGGCTTTTAACATTTGCACCCGAGGCATCAATTCAGGCACCTTCATAGCAATATGATACGCCAACCCGGCAACAAGACAAGGTAAGAACCTAAAGCTCATGTCCGCTGTTTCTACACCTGCACCTGCATCCTGTATTCTTCGCATACGATAGTATTTAAATACATAATCCCCACTATCAGGGACAGGCCACACACTAAACTTAGGGTTTGCTGCCAACCGCTCAACCCAAACTTGTATAGGTCGCCCACGTGTCAACTTGTTAGGTATAGAGGCGTACGTGCTTACACTTACACGGCTTATGGTAATGTCCGATTGTGTCGTAGTGTTGCCAGAGTTAGTACGAATTACCTGTTCAAGTAAGTCTATGGTATCTGCTGGTAGATCGTACTGTGTCACACCTTCTACAAGCGTCACCGCACCTTCATCAATCGTCCACATATTTATGCCACGATTCTGCCACTCTATAGTCATCAAGTTCATAGACCGTCTAGCAGTCTTTAAGTCATATCCCGAACGCAATTCACGGCCTGCACGCTCCCACGCTTCTTCCGCAATCTCGGTAAACTCCATGTCAAACGCTGTGGTGCTTGATGTGGTCATAGCTTGACTACCTCATTTTGGCTTTACGGATGCCGCGTTTAGCACAACCCGCACCGCGTACTTTGCCGCCTTTTTTCATCTTTTTAACTTTACCACCTTTTTTAGCCATAGGCATAGGCGGTTTAGCCATACCACCAGCCATCACACCTGCAGGAGGAGCAGGCGGAGACGTAGGAGCGGGGGGGACCATAGGGGCAGGAGCAGGAGCAGGAGCGGCTCTGCGCTTCATTTGCTCACGTCGAAGTCTTTCTTCTTGTGCAGCTTCACGTTGTCTACGCTTACGCTCCGCTACCAGTCTTGCAGCATCCTCGGGGGTGCCTCTTGTACCGCCAGACGGACCTACACTTGACGGCTCACCTTCAGGTACACCACCGGGGCGCAGTTTAGGACGAAGTGATTTGGCAACACCGGGGATATCTGGGTCTATCATGTTACCGTTTGCGTATTTCTTCATCTTTTTCATAACTCTATCTCCTTTTAACTGTGTGCCCATTTGCGCACGACTAATAGTCATCTAACAATTCCACTTACGCAAGCTCTTGTTTATGCGGCTATCTGGATCATTTGCCGTTTTAGAACTTGTGTTACGTTTCTTCATGCCTTTCATGCGAGCGCAGAAAGACTTGCGGCGGTTTGCTGCCTTAGACCCTTTTTTAAGCTTGCTAGGCTTTGTGGTAACTGCGGTCTTTAGCTTACTACCCGGATTTGCACGTTTGTAGCTATCTACGCCTTTCTGATTAAGTCCGCCCGACTCGCTTTTACCCGCTTTACGGGTCCAAGCAGGAGTTTTCGTGCTCCCACCAGATTTAAAATACCTACGCATAGAAGAACGTCATCATGTCTATGGTAGCGACTGTGTACTGTACAACCATACCGTCTTCAAATAAGACGCCTTCTCCGGGCACTGAATGAGAAACAGTAGTATTATCAGTGCCTACGGTGCGAGACTTAAACAAGATCGAACCATCTTCAGGGGAACCGTTATAATGATTAACTACTCCTGTTGAACCGCCAGAAACAATAGAAAAACCCTTTAACCTAACACGATTCGAACCTTGTAACGCTTGGGCGCACAACGAACCGGAACCAACGGTAATATTCCCAGCGTACTGCGCAGAGCACTCAACCGCGCTAACTGTTACAAACAACTTGGCACCTGCAACTGCTTCAGCAGAACCAGTAGATGTTATCACTTCGGTGAGGGCAGAACCGAATACGTCTGTTCCTGTTATAGTACAAGTTTTCCCGTTATCACTCGTTCCTGCTGTTGTTACAGTGACATTCCTAGCCCCACCACCTAAAAAAGTAGTTGCGGCCATAGTCGCTGATGTATCCGGTCTTGCTGCTGTAACCAATCGATCTGGGTCTGCAGCGTTTTCGTCACTAATGAATACGGGGGTAACGTCAGAATGTGCGGAATGACTCATGTCAATCTCCTGTATATAGCGGTGGGGCTTTCACCCCACCAGATTGATTACCCTATATTCATGTTAATCAATGAATACTCTGTGTTTGCGGACACAGCCATAACATCACCGACTTCTTGCAACACGTTATCCGTTGCTGGGGCGACACCGCCAGCCGTACCACCCGAACGCACTGCCGCATTGCCGACAACCAGAGTACCTACAGTCAACAAAGCTGCTGGTCCTTTAATAACAGCCCAACCATAATAATCTGCTGTCATGTCAATAACAGTTGCACCCATCAATGCGCCTGTTTCAGCCGCCGGAGCTACGATGAGATTAGTGTTTGGATTCTCTAACAAGGATAACTGCGAACTTGTTGTCAAAGCGGTTGCTAAAGCATCATACGTGGTAATGACTACTGAAGGATCAGCAGAATGGTCATGTGCAGGATTAGATTTTACCCTAAGCATCTGCCCTTCACCATTTACATCATTAACCCAAAGGTAACCGTCTGCGTACTGGTTTAATGTTAAATCTGTACCGCCTGTTTCTACAGAGATAGCAGTCTCTCCGGCGGCAGTCGTGGCAGTGGCTGTCATATTAGAATGGTGAGCAACAACTGCTGCGTGCTGTAATAGTTTACCTGCAGTTACCGCAGTTCCACCAACTTCAACATAACGGTAGACATTGTTACCGTACACAAGCGTAGAACCTAATGGAAAAAGCTGTGTAGCACTTTCTGCATAAGGATTAGCAGTGCCATACTGACTTCCGCCTTTGCCTATAATAAGGTCGGCTGGCCCGTATCCTGTTGCTGCTGCGTACTGGATATGTCCACCCGCAGTATTATAGATATTACCACTAGAATTTACAACTAAACCATCGGTAATAGCACCCGTAGCGGCAGTTGTAGTAATAGTTTTAAACCCGTTTTTAGACCGTACCGGTCCGTCAAATGTAGTATTAGCCATGCTGATCTCCTGTCGTGGCTATTGTCAGCCACAGTATGCGGCTGTCAGGGATGGGGTATTGTACCGTAGAACAAAACAAAAAGAAAGGGGCTACCGAAGTAACCCCTAACTCTGCCTGTATAACGTGTTCTACGCTCCGGGTGAACCGAAGATACCCAGTGGGTCAGACACACCAAACGAATAACGCTCGCGTGCTTTGTAGCGGCTGTTGCCAGTATCAAAGTCAGCGTCCATCGAAGTAGACATAGCACTACGTGTAAAGTGCTTCAGCCCGTTAGGTACGTCAGTCATCAAGAACCATGCGTCCGTGTCTGTAAGGTAGTGGTTTACAGTGTAACCACCGGGAACAGAGCCGTTGTTGCGAATGGCGTTGAGGTCATTGTCTGCTGTACCTACGCGACCTTCTGTCTCCAACAAACGAGTTGCAACGAATTGCAGGTTTGGCGGAATCACAAGTTTCTTAGGCTTTGCAGCAATTAACAAACCACGTTCGTCAGTCCAACCTGCAATCTGAATAATAGCCGCCTCAAGGGAAGTTTCATTCAAATCTGCAGCGGTTGCAGGTTCGTTAGAGTTGGTGCCACCATCAACAAGCGGGTGGTTAGTAGCACAAAGCTCCTTCCCATCGCCGTAGGTAGTACCGCTGGAAAAGGCGTTGTTTAGAATGGTAGCCGCCTTAACCTGTTTTGTGTACGCCATCGCACGAGCGAGTGCTTTAGTATAACGAGATGATAGAGAATCATACAGGTTATCCTCAATAGCTTCCTCAGTGATTGAGAAACCCATTGCCACTGTTTCGTGTGTATACCGTGCGGTGAATGCCTCTTGAGCGTTGTCATACTCAATAGAAGCACCTTCACTTTTAACAGGTGCTGCTGCAAAACCTGAAAGTTTTGTTTCTTCCTCAAAAGAACGATCTGATGATTCGGTTTCAAAAATTTCAGTATGCTCTTCACCATACTTTGCGTATTCCAGACCAAACAAGGCGTTTAGGCCGGGAAGCAGCTCTTTTAATAGCTGTGCGCGTGAAATAGCCATTGGTTATTCTCCTACGATGCCAGTACCAAACTGATGGTACGGTGAGTTAATTTTTACTAATACATCAGTATAAGCATCGCCAATAGCAGAACCCGGTCTGGTCACAAACCCAACAACCTTAAACGACTTAGTCGCCGTAGCAGTAGTAGCGTCAATCTGCATGGTAGACTTACCAGTAGTGGTGTTTATCGAGGTCGTAGCATGTTGCGCAGCAGGGAAGGGCGCATTGTGCCCCAAAGCAGTCTGTGCAATCGCACCGTCTGCCTGTGCTTGGAAAGTAACGTTCGGGTCAGTTACAACATAAGCTGTAGCGTTTGCCGTGCCTGTAGGGTAGTGTTGATCAAAAATCAATTGCCCCTGAGCATTAACGTATTCGCAACCAACAAACACACCTAGCGCACCAATACCAGAACCACCAAGATTGTTGGTAGTCGCATCAGCACCAGTGCCAGAAGCTAACTGCATATAACCTGCACTAATCTCAACAACAGAGCCGTAGCCGATGTTTTGAGAAACCCCTGCAGGAGTAATTAAAAACGAATCCTGTGCGCCAGCGTATGGCATACCATCAGATCGTTTTACGGGAATCAACCCGTATCCTGAACTTGTAGTAGACATGATATATATCCTATATAGATTAAATTCCTTTACCGAATGTTACTTTGGTCTTGCGATCATTGAACAACGGCATACGAGGGTCATTTTCACGCATGAGGTTGTTGTCCACAGACTGCATCTGACTGTCCGTCTGTTGTTGAAAATGGTCAGTACGTTCTTCAACCATCTCAACAGGTGCCTTGCAGAGTAATAGTCCACCAATCACTATGTTATCTCTAAAACGTTCTTGTTCTACAGTAACCATAGAAATTTCAGGGTGATCTTCTGCTCTCACAGGCTCCCAACCTTCGCGTAATTTAGACGAGACATTAGTAGCATCTACTTGGCCTTGATTACTTACACGAATCCACCGGAAAGCGTAGCCGTCTTGGGGAAGCGGAGAAGGTAAAGTCTCCGGGCGCGTCCAAGCTCTTTTGCGTACGTCTTTCTCACGGGTCTTCAACTCGCGGTCAATGCGATTCTCAGCCATTTGCTTTCCTCATGTCTATTGCAACCTGTCTGGCGTATTGTTCGGGTGTCAAACCCAACCGTTTTGCGATTTGCACTTGAGTTCTGGTTAGCGTCACCTTTTTAGGTGCTGTGCTCCGCGATGCGGGTGCTACCACTTGTGTTTTTCGCTTCGGTTCAGCATCCTCGAAATTATCGGGGAATACTTGACGCATACGAGCATCAATAGTCTCGTAGTATTCATCGCTTTGCGGACTTACGCCCTGTTTGACGAGTTTAGTATGCAACCCCAGTGCTAGACTCGTCATTTCGTCATCAACATTGAACCACGTATTAGTCTTTTGCCAATCAGCGGCCCGTGCATCAATTTGAGCTGAGGCGGTTTCTGTTTTTTGTTCTACAGGTGTTTCTTTCTCCTGTAAAGCAGGGATTTTAAAGTTTGCTAGTCTCTCGGACTTTAGCTTAACATTCGTTAACTTATCTTGTGCTTCTAACACAGCATCAGAATCACCAGACTCGTAGGCTTCTTTATACGCACGTTTAGCATTTTCTGATTCTATCGCGGTGTTTTTCTTAGCTTGTTCGAGTAGAGCAGTCTGATTTTTGTTAACGTTACCTTTTAGTTTTTTGTTCTCTTCCATAAGCTGCTGAGTAACGCGTTCATACTCTTGCTGCTGTCGTACGGCTTCTTCTTTAGCCCTACGCTCGTCGTGATAGCCTTTACTAAAGTGTTGTATGCGTTTTCTAACCTTCTCAGAGTAATCTTCCAACTCCTCTTCAGTAACGTCTTCTGGCGGCTCAGACGCTTTGCGATTGCGGTCTTTTTTAGGTGTGTCATCGACAACCTCGACCTCCACGTCCACGTCATTACTACCAACTTCGCGTGCAGGTTTATCTTTAGGTCGTTCGTCTTCCGCAAAATCATTTTGACTTTTCTTACCAGATATGTCGATTTCAACTGCACCGGACCCTTCTATCTCTATGTTGTTATCTGTTTCCTCCTCGTGGGGAAAACTATATTCTACTTTTTGAAACGCCATATCTATGCCCTCTGAATGCCAGCAGGATCAGGGACCACCGCTTCAATAGAGTCGTCATTCATAAGCCGATACTCTATACCGCTAATAGTAAACCGTGTCCCAGAGTTCATGCGGAACATGACATAATCACCCGCCTCACACCACGGACCCGTGGGAAACCGCTCTGTGTCACCGTAGGCTTGGTCGCCCATGTCAATGACAAGACCAATAATAGACATCACGTGGTCAAGTTGTTTGGCTTTCTCTGTTTTAAGTATGTTTGTGCCTTCAAACTTATCTTCCGGTTTAGGCAGCGCTACAAGCACCCTATACCCTACAGGTTTCGGTAGTTGCAGTTCAAATTCTTCATCGCTGATGTTAACTACTGTGTCAGTCATCGTCATCTTCCATATAATTACGCGAGAGGTCTGCTATGTGCGATCTGCTGGCTTCGAGACCCCGAATTAAGCCAACAACTTCCTTATACCCAGCGTAGTCCTTTGCGGACCCCCCGGTTAAGAAAACTCGTGCAGAGGAGATATCCCCCTCGATTCTATCGTTCAGCACGTCAAAGACGGTTTTTGCCATGTTTAGTTGCTACTCCCCTTTAGGTTTCTGTTGCATAGACTGCCTAAGTTTGGCTAACTCTAAATCAATTTTGTTATCTTCGACCCTTTTGGCGGATATATCCCGCACACTTTGTCGTTTTGCATCAATAGCTAGCTCGGCTTTCTTAAGGTTAATCTCTTCAGACGCGATCTTGCCATCGATCATCAACTTCTGTTCTTTTTGTTTTAACTCAGCCTGATCTTTTTGCGCCTTACGTTGTTCTTCTTGCTGTTTAATCTGCAACTCGGCTTGTTTCATCTGTATAATCGGATCTTGCTGCTGCTGTTGAGCCTGTTTTTGCGCTGCTTGTTTTTTGTTTGCCTCTGTAAGCTGTTTACCCGCATCAGCCACCAAACGGGACAACTGTATTTCCATATCCTCGTCCATCTCTTCATTCGGCGCGTTAAGCGGTGCGCCCAACTTCTCCTCGATCTGTTTGCGGTAAGAGAACCCAAGATGTTCAGCGATATGCGCTTGCAACGAAGCCATAATCTGTTTGGCCTGCGGATTCTGCCCTATCATCTGCGCCATCATAGGGTCTTGCATGAACGATACGTGCGTGGTGATGTGCGCTTGGTGATCTTGGTAGATAAACGCTGTCATCGGTTTGCCTATGAGCGCTGCCATATTCTCGCTGATTGGATCTGTAGGCTTGGCGTCATCTTTAGTCGGCACAAGTTTATCCGCATTTTTAACACCTAACACTTCTATCATCTGTCTGTGTAACTGCGGTAAGTCATATATCTGTGGAGCTTGCTGTGACATCTGTAGTACAGCTTGGTACTGCACAACCCGTTGGGCCATCGTGGAGCTGTTAGGATCACTCACAGGGATCACGTCAACCATCATATAGTCTATTTGTTTCGCACCTACTTCGCCCCTAGCAGGCTGATACGCGTACTCTGTGGGGGCATACTCGGCCATGATAGCCTTGAGTAGCTTAAACTCCTGTTTCATCGCGTAGTGGACCCGTGCTTGGACCGCAGCCATAGGCTTCAACGTACGCTCCAACAAGGCTAGGGTAGTACCCACAGGGGCATTAGCCGACATGTCCGAGATGTTCATGTCACTGATAGCGCCTAGCCGTCTACCTTCCGTAGTTATAGTATTCAGAAGTGCGAGAAGGGTCTGGCTAGGTTCTTTGTACGGTAGCGGCATAATATTGTCGCGGATACTGCCTGACGGCACGTCCACGTCTTTCCACTCTCCGGGTTCGATAGGTGTATCGTCTCCCTTGATACGCAGTCCACGAGACTTTAACCCGCCGGGAAGGTTTGACAGGGTTCCTGCGTCTACCAACTGCCGTATCAAGGAAGTTCCTGCACGGGCATATCCACCAATTATGTGGATTAATCCAAGGCCATAAAAGCCAAAACCCGGCACATATACGTAGTGTACGAAGTGCTGTCGCTTGAGGGTAAGAGCATCACCCTCCTCGTAATTTCTACGGACCGACAACACTTCGCCACTACCACGCTCAATAGTGACAACGTACGGGCGAGCAATACCGTCATCGTCATCTACACCATCAATTATGAGGTCTGCGTGTATTTCGTATAGAGTATAGCGGTCATCGTCTGTCAACGAGTAACCACCTTCTTCTGCTTTTTTCTCTTCAAGATCAGAGTGATACGGGGTGGGGTCGCCCAAATCCAATTCACGGTAGAACCCCGACGCCTGCAATTTCTTAATGTCGTTCTTGCTCCTACGCATCACGTGGGTAACGCGCTCGGCAAACTCTATTGTGGACGCACCATAAGGCACAATCACATCTTCTGCTGAAATATACAGCGCCACCTGCCTGCCGAGGTTAGGATCATAATATACTTTTTTAAACGCAGAGCCTGCTAACCCGAGGCTATACAGCATGCGTTCATGCTCGGGACGATACTCCACCATATTCTCGGTAAGCTCATAATTCATGTCTGCTTTAACGCGTCCCGCAGCTTCTTCTTTTTCTTTCGTTTCAGAGCCTAAAATCTTCGTTTTAACTGGTCCTGCGGCAGGAAACGTTTCGCTCATAGTCTCCGCTTGGAACCGTATTGCAGCTTCAGCTAGGACTGTAGAGTTAACGCCGCATGCGCCTTCCCACGGCTCTGTGCGCTCCTCATACTTAAACCCAATTACATCCAGCCCCTTAACGTAGGTGTCTGTCCAATCCTTACGACTTTCAATGTCAGCTTCTACAGCATCTACAAGATCACCAGACAAAGACGCCAATTCAGTATCATCTAGGATTTCGGCTAGATTACCGCCAAACTCCATAGCATCAATTTCATTTCCGGGGATTATAGTGACTTCCATGCTGCCATCAGACAACGTTACCGACTCGGGATCGACAATCTCTATTTCTAGCTCGGAAGTGTCCATCTCGGCCACACCTCCTAAACCGCTTTCCAGCTCCTCATCTAACCCCATCGGGGCAGAGTACAGTCCTTTTTCAATAGCCATGTGTCACCTTCAATAAAACCCGCCTCGGCGTTGTTTAAAGTACCGCTGTTCTTCCGCCTCATCCGAAGGCAGACGTATAAAGCCCCCCTGCCTGAACCGCATTAGGGCCATTACCATAGAATCCACAAGGTCATCATTACTCATAAATGGAAATCCTGCAACTTCTTCTACAACTTCCTCTGCCCAACGGGTCTGCGGCACCCAACAAAGCCCCGACGATATCATATCTGCTACAGAGTTTAGACGTGCGGTCTTATCGCCTGACCCTCTATGCGGGGTGTACTCTGATACAGGCAACCCCATCCTGCGCATTTCCTGATACAACGCCGTCCCCGAACTCTTTTTCTCCACAATAAACGAGTCTGGCTCCCAATCGTTGTATTCTTCCATCGCCAGTGCTTTTAGCTCTGGAAACTCCATACGCTTCTTTATGCTATTTAACAATATAATATTGTGTTCGTTAGTTTCCTCGTTAAGAAACACGCCCCACGTGGTAAGCGCTGTGTAGTCCGCACGGTTATGCCTTTCGGCTGCGGCGTCCAACGACATGATAACATATTCACAGGTTGGCGGTTCTTCCTTCGCCCATTCCAGCCACCACTCGCGCTTAACAATCGCCGCTTCTTCTGCCGTAGGTTGTTGCTGATACTGCGAGTTCCACTGGAATGTGGGCATAGATGCTTTGGTGCGGAGTAGGGCGTCAAGGTCAAAAAACTCGGGCCATAGCGGCTTCTCCACTACTTTTTTAGTTTTTTTGCTTTTGACTTCAACTATAGCGGGAAATTCAATAATTTCATACTGATCAGAACGCTCATTCTGCGCCATATCGCGTGTAACACGTCCTGTAAGGTCATCTAAGTGCCAGCGCGTCTGTATTATAGCCACCCGACCTCCGGGCATCAGTCGTGTTCGTGCGCCGAAGGTGAACCACTCGTAGGCTTTGTCGAAGATTTCAAAGTTCCCGTTAATAACATCCTGCTCAGAATGGGGGTCATCAATAAGCAGGAGATCAGCACCCCGACCAGCAAGAGCAGAACCAATACCGCAAGCATAATACTCACCCCCAACATTTGTATTCCACCGTCCTGCTGATTTACTATCCTGTGCAAGTTTTACAGTAGGAAATATCGCTCTGTAGTCATCCAACGCAATCAAATTACGAACCTTACGCCCGAAATCTACAGCTAAATCAGTCGTGTGAGACACCATCATAACCTTTTTAGTGGGATTACGGCCTAGGAACCACGCAGGGTAAAAAATAGAAACCAACTGTGATTTACCGTGTCTGGGAGGTATATTAACGCAAATACGGTCTTTCTCGCCTCGTTCAATGGCCATGAGCATGTCTGCTAGGATGCGATGATGCTTACCAACGATGTAATCAGGCTGCATCAGCTTGCAAAACTCAATTAAATCGTCATACGCGCTGGCATTTGCGGTACGGTTATTAAGTTCATCAACCAGCCGATCAATTTCTAAGGCTTCCTCGGAAGTAAACGCATCTAAATTAGACAACATCAGCTCAATATCCGCCGCTGTGAAATCTAAACCTTCAGTCATCGTCGAAAGCGCCGAGTTCAGCGTCTAAATTTATATCTGCGGCGTTTAATACTATAGCATCTTCGGGTTCTGGTTCGGGATTTACCAATTTTGCCAGCTTACCACGCAGTTTTTCCTTAATATCATCCGTAGTCTGGTGTGTTATGGTCACCTCGGACTTCTCGGCAAACAGCCCAACATCCGAAATCTTACCCATAAGCTCCAACGCTCGCATTCGCACACGGGGATCAGGGTTTTCAGACTCAATAATAAGTTTATTCGTGACTAAGTTGCGTAACTGCCTTGAGGACTCAACCACAGAGTGATTAAATTCTTCTAAAATACTGTTTGTTAACCGTATTGACGGCGGGGTCAGGGTCGCAGCTCTCGGATTGGTAACTTGTTGGGACGTTTTAACAGGGTCTTGCGCATAAGAAGTTACAAGTGCCTCTGCAATATCCTTATCATCCCCGTCAGGCGTGATATCTAACCCGTGATCTTCCAGTTTTGTGACTGTTTCCGCTAAAGCAGCCGTACGTTTAGGTAAATCTAGCCTACCCACATCGTCTTCTAGGGACACGCCTAGCTCGGGAGTAACGTTTAAAGTCATGGTATACCGCAGGTTATTAACCGATAACGTAATAATAGGGTACAAAAAATTTTTTGGCAAGGGTTTCTAAAAAGGGATGGGGGGTTCTGTATAACACGTTATCAGCAAGGTACGGACGTGGCCAAAAAATAAAAAAATTGGGAAATAACGGCGTAATCGTCAGAAAAACTGGGAAAAAGGTAATTATTTGAGTGTATTAGTATTACACAGATGCACGCGGAGTCCCATTGTGTGAAGTGGGTCATGGGGGGTGGGTATGGTCGGCAGATAGCAGATTGCCGCAATAGTTAGGGATTCCCTAACTATCTATTTCTAAGTTTCAGCGCAATATGGTGCAATCTAATTGCATCGCTCGCTATGTTCCTATTGTATAACACGTTAGGACGTGGCATAAGTAATGCATCGGAGGCCAGAACATAATGGGACGGCACGATTTTGAAAGGCACTAAAATGAAAGATTTAGAAAACACTACAACATTGGTGAGCGTGGCTGCGGCTGACAACCATGCCATTCCCGAGCTTGCATTGGTGGAATTAAAAACTGCTGCGAGTGCAATGGGTAAAGGTCGCGAAGCTATATTCAAAGCAAGCGAACAACTCGCCACGGCACGAGTAATGGTTCCTATGCTGGACAAAGACGGTACGCCAAAACTGAATAAGAACGGCACACCAAAAATGAAAGCCACAGATCAATATGCGGCACCTTGGGCAATGCTAGTTAGTCCACGTCAAAGCGTAAATAATAACAACCATCTATTATCAACCGTTTCGCAAGAAACCTACGACCGGATTAAAACCGTTTTTATTGATGGTTTTACAATGAGTGAAAAAGCACGGCTGACAACGTCTAAACTTAGCAATAAGGCTGGTGCTTTAGTTACTGGTGCGCGTAAAACTGCGATGCGGCATCAAGATAAAGAGTTATACGACAACTCGGGAAAAGGCAATCTATCGAAAATTTGCTTAACAGACGATGGTCTATATGGCATTATCGAAGATGTGAACAAAGATGACACCGACAAACCTGCAGACGAAGGTGCACCAACGACACCGGTGGCACCTTCACCTATAGAGTTTACGAAGGACATCATTGACGGCCTCATTGCAATTCGAAACTCATTGGCAACGGCCAATGGTTTAGTAAGTGATGAACAAAACGTTGCAACAGACTGGGTTATTGAAGATGTTCTAACGCAAGTAGAACTTGCATTGGAAGTGATAGATAATCCACCGGCAGCAACTTAAAATCATCGGCCATCCCGTAATTGGGGTGGCCATTTTTTGGAGGGAAAACAAATGCCACAAAGTATTACCTACACAATCGACTACAAGGCCGAGCGCGACATGGCCCTTGAAGAAATACAGGACCTAAAAGAAACAATCAAACGTTTGAAAAACCGTCTTGCGATAGCAGAGGAAAAGATCAGAGCCTCACCGTTCGTTATGTAATCCATCGGCCATCCCTTAACTGGGGTGGCCATTTTTTTGTGCCTACAATTTGGTGCCCCCATTGATACCAGTAAAGGGGTTGCGTAGCGCGTCGTACCTCGTTGCACCCGTGTCCCTGCACATAACAGATACCAGTAAAAAGATTGCGTAGCGTGTCACCACCTGTTGCGTTTCACCATCGACCGTGATAAGAACGCAGGGTATCACTCAATACACACCAACTAGGCCCGCTTCGGTGGGTCTTTTTTTGTTAGGGAACGCCCTAACTAATTCCGATACCAGATATAGGATTGCGTAGCGCGTGGCACGTTACATCAATGTACCAAGAAACTCGGTAACGCTGCGCATGTTAGGGCGTTCCCTAACTCATTCTGATACTTGTCCATGAAAAACAGGGCTGGTCGCAAAAAGTTAAGTCATTGATTTTAAACGGAAGTACCAGTTGTACCACGCTTGTACCACCCAAAACAGGGGTTAAGTCATTGATTTTAAACCGTTGTAGCCGTTGTACCATAAATATATATATATATATAAACCTAAGATTGGTTTAAGTAAGACGGGGGGCGAGGCGCAATATCACCTCTCAAAATCTATACATATACCTCTGGTACATTGGTACATTGGTACACAACCAGTGTTATCAATGACTTACAGACCCCCACTGTGGTACATCAGCGTACATCTCACTAAACACCACCAAAAGGCACGACTTGACACAGCCTGCTATCTGTGCTATACTATAGGTAGAGTAAAAAATTCGGAACTTAAAAACAACCGAAATTAGCAACCAAGTTAGGGAACTCCCTAACAAATCAGGAGTAACAAAATGCTAGTACGTTCGACAAGCTGGGTAGCCCGTCTGCCATTCACGTTCCTAAGCATCACACCCGCAAGAGTGGGTTTCGACACCACGTCTTTCGTGACCGTATCTTTTCGATAAACCAAGTTAGGGAACTCCCTAACAAACTAGGAGTAACAAAATGCCATTACCCAAACCAACAATGTCCATGCAGGCGAGAGGACAACTTGTTCGTCCGATCTTCGACAAGACCGAGACGTCACGCCACATCCAGTTCAACACAAACCGCCCTTACACCGAGGACGGACAGATCATCGAAGCCATCCACGATAACATCGGCAAGTCCGAATTTCAGGAACTCAGGGTAGAAGAACTTATTAGGGGGCGAAAGGAACAACTGGCTAAGAGTTTTAACGGTGAGTACACCGAGGTTCGATTTTACGATCATAGCCGTCAGATAGGTGGTACAATCATCGTGTGGGACCTTGAAGACGTAGCATCCGATATGGCGTTCCGTGAGTTCGTCATGCATGCTTACCTACACAACCAATTCAACGAAGACTTTTGGTCAACCGAAGGGTTGCTACATTATGAGATGAATGATCGCATAAGGGCGGCTCACGCAGGATCAACCCCCGCCACCAAAGTTAGGGAACTCCCTAACGGATACGATGTCACACCTTGGTGGAAGCAGGAAGCGTGTTAGTGGTGCATGTACACTTCGTAGGGTTCCGCACGGACGCAGAATATACCGCCGCCGTGAAAGTGTGGGGTAAGCCCGACTTCATCCACATGTGGCACGACCACAGGATGTATGGGGATATCGGGGACAGCGATACCGTTGTCCTCGGATCGAAGGGCGGTGACACACCCAGTAAGTTTTCATGGCAGGACCATGAACTTTGGTGAAGCAGTTAGGGAACTCCCTAACAAACTAGGAGTAAGAAACGATGGAATATAAAGGAATAAGAGACCCTAAAAGCTGGGACCAAGCAACAACGTGGCTAACGGTTGCGCCGACACCTACGGCTCTAACATTTCAAGTACGTAGCGAAAGTCTGCAGACTGTAGAGATCACGTTAGACACAGAGACTGCCGCACGCATGGTCAAAGACCTGACCTTCGTACTGGAGCACGAACGGTTACACGCAGAAGAAGCAGAACGCAGAACACAGAAAGAGAATAGCGAAGATTTTAAATGCAACACCTGCGGGGACTACGTAGGCGAGCACGGTGTGTGGGGCTTGTGTGAAACATGTTTTGATAAGGAAGGCGGCAACGAAGCGTTGGAAGAAACAGAACGCAGAGCACGTTACGTAAGTTTACGGGCGCACCTCCTAAGACATAGAGCAGCCCCTTGCGCGTGGAAAGATAGTTGGGAGATGCCACGACCTAGGACGTTAGACATAGCCATCGACGCGTTTAACGCCATGGCACAGAAAGATGGAGGAGTAAAATGACCTACGAAGAACTAATGACAAAAGCTGCGGGTACTACCGCCGTAGCGGACGCACGTCACTGGGGGTTAGATGAGACCCCCACGACAACACGGTATCGCGCTGTCCGCAGCGGGGCATTGTCGTTCTTTAAGTATCACATAGGTGATATCAAAAACGATTGGCCAAAAAGAGGCGTTCGTCTGTCTGGGCGTTATGCCAAAAACCAGATGCAGCGTGCCGAACGGCGCAGCGTTAAACATCTTATAGCGTATGAATTGGAGATATAGAAATGAAAATACCCGAAGAAAAATTCTGGATCGTAAGGAAGTGGTTCTACGACCCTACCGATGTCGAAGCAGGTGATGGTGACAGGTACTATGATTTGGGGGCTGCGCTCGACGCCTTAGACGAAACTAACATGGATGCGCCAACGTCTGGAACAAAAGAAGGTTCGATATACGAAGTTACACCCACATATGTAGTAGTAGAAGGTACTAAAAGATAGCATAATGCACGACTTGACACAGACTGCTACTTGTGCTATACTATAGGTACAGTAAAAATTTCGGGAACTAAAATTGGTTCCCGACTAACCCAAGTTAGGGAACTCCCTAACAAATCAGGAGTAAGACAATGCAAGACATTCTAAACACCTCGGCGCTGGTATCGACTGCGCCATCAATCAGTTCAGCGGCAATGACCGTTGACTTCAACGCAAGCGTATGGACAGCACGTAAGAAAGATCACAGAGCAAGCGCGGAAATAACCCACGCAAATTACGCAGACCGTGGCGTTGCCAATGTGACTAAGAACTTATTAGGGGATTGCGAAGAACTAAAAGCGGTACAGAAGTTCGCGGCCAACACCCGTAACATCCACTACAGCATGACCATGCCGTGGTCTGACAACGGGGCGCGTTTGCTCACAACAGCGCAATACTTCAAATACAACGAAGTGATGACTGACCTACAGAACGAGTTCCATCGTCTGGTCGATGAGTTCCTGACTGCGTACGATAAAACAATTGAAAACGCGGCAGAACTTCAAGTCAAGCTGGGTGCGATGTGGAACGCAGACGAGTACCCGACACGCGCTGCCCTTGAAGACAAGTTCGGGTTCCGCATAAACTACGTGCCGTTGCCTGATAGCGGTGACTTTCGACTTGATATCGGCAATGAGGCTATGGCCCAGATCAAAACACAGTATGAGGAACATTACACCACCGCCGTCAACGCGGCCATGAAAGACATATGGCAAAAGCTGCACGATAACCTGACCACGCTTGCCCGACAGCTAGGCGTGAACGAGGAAGGCAAAGGTAACAAGTTATACGATACCGTGTTCGACCGTGCGCTTGAACTAACCGACATGCTGGGCACGTGTAACGTGACAGGGGACAGCCAGATGGAAGCAATGCGCCAACGTCTCGAACAAGCCTTTCACGGTCTGACTATCGGGAGGATCAAGAACAGCCCTACCCTGCGCGAGGACAAACAAAAAGAACTGGCCAAAGCCATCGCAGCCATACCAAGTTTGGATATGTAATGAAAGGAACTATCCGCGCCTATATATGGACATTCGTCGGGGGGCTGGCTGTGTTTGGCACCCCACTAATACTACTAATTATCTTTCACGGCTTCAGCCAATAACCAAAACGGAGAACAAACCAATGAACACTAATCAATTTGATAGTGCACTTAGCACAGTAGAAGCGTTTATCGAAGAGTGGATGGGTGAGCGCTGCGAAGGCGAGGAGTACGACCCTGCCAGCAACCTACGGGACGATCTACACGACGGCGAAGGCTGTCTTGTATGTGACGCGTGGGCGACACTCGACCACCTCAAAAGACAATCTGACTT
>TARA_R110002033_G_scaffold70385_1_pt1 | contig 18249 bp, 17 predicted proteins | sample TARA_R110002033 | Tara Oceans TARA_R110002033 (sample SAMEA4397051) | marine metagenome | biome: Polar Biome; feature: [SRF] surface water layer (ENVO:00010504); material: water (ENVO:00002006), including particulate matter (ENVO:01000060) such as... | depth 5 m
CTTGTCACGCTGAAAGTGACTTTGCACCGTGGCTCTACTTTCGTGGGACGCTTTCAGCGTGACAAACTGTGTGGAGAAAACCAATCTTATCCCGCTGAAAGCGTCTCTACACCGCGGTGCTATTTTCGTGGGACGCTTTCAGTGTGACAAACTGTGAGGAGAAAACCAATCTTATCTCATCGAAAGCGTCTCTACACCGCGGCGCTACTTTCGTGAGACGCTTTCAGCGTGACAAACTGTGTGAAGAAACCCAAATTTTCATGGTTTGTTTAATCTTAAAAACAGTCTTAATACTCTTAATTTCACTATTTACTAGCCCCGATAGTAGCGGCATCCTTTTATATCTACCGATAGCTATCGGGAGATATAAAAGATATAGTGAATAGCGGGAAAATGCTCCAAAAAAAAGCACTTTGTATGCTTCTAATGCATCATTACTATAATGACATTTAAAACAAATGATTTATATTTGCAGTTAGAACACGAGACAATTAAAAAATCAACTCTACACATAAAATGAGACATACAAAAGTTAAAGACTTACTAAACAGCACCACGACGCTTCAAGAAGTAAATGCAAAAGGATGGGTGAGAACTTTTAGAAATAATCAATTTATCGCTTTGAACGATGGTTCTACCATCAATAATATTCAATGTGTTGTAGATTTTGAAAATACGCCAGACGAATTACTTAAAAGAATTACTACGGGAGCTGCGATATCAGTAACGGGAAGCCTTGTTGAGAGTAAAGGTGCTGGACAAAAATTTGAAATTCAAGTTGCGCAATTAGAAATATTAGGAGACTCTGATGCAGAGAAGTTCCCAATACAACCTAAGAACAAACCAAGTTTAGATTTTTTACGTGAAAACGCACATTTACGTGTTCGTACCAACATGTTTGGTGCAATCATGCGTGTACGTTCGGTTTTATCATACGCAGTACACAGTTATTTTCAAGAGAAAGGTTTTGTGTATGTAAACACACCTATTATCACTGGATCTGACGCTGAGGGTGCTGGTGAAATGTTTAAAGTTACAGCTTTACCATTTGACGAAACACCAAGAAAAGAAGACGGAAAAGTAGATTATAGAGAAGATTTCTTTGGGAAAGAAACTAATTTAACGGTTTCTGGACAATTAGAAGGAGAGACTTTTGCAATGGCATTAGGGCAGATTTATACGTTTGGACCTACATTTAGAGCCGAAAATTCAAATACATCTCGTCACCTTGCAGAATTCTGGATGATTGAGCCAGAGGTTGCTTTTAATGATTTGAATGACAATATGGATCTTGCTGAAGATTTTATTCAGTACGTTATTAAATATACGCTTGACAAATGTCCTGAGGATTTAAAATTCCTAGAAGGTCGTTTATTAGACGAAGAAAAATCTAAACCACAAGCTGAGAGAAGCGAAATGGCTTTACTAGACAAATTAAACTTTGTTCTAGACAACAACTTTAAACGCGTTTCATACACGGAGGCAATTGATATTTTAAGAGATTGCACGCCAAATAAAAAGAAAAAATTCAACTATATCATCAATGAATGGGGAGCTGATTTACAGTCAGAACACGAGCGTTATTTAGTTGAAAAACATTTTAAATGTCCGGTAATCTTGTTTGATTATCCAGCAAATATCAAAGCATTTTACATGCGTTTGAATGAAGACGGAAAAACAGTTCGCGCCATGGACATCCTTTTCCCTGGAATTGGAGAAATTGTAGGAGGTTCACAAAGAGAGGAACGTTTTGACGTTTTAGTCGAAAAAATGAAAGCCTTAGGAATTGATGAAGAAGAATTGTGGTGGTACTTAGATACTAGAAGATTTGGATCAGCAGTTCACTCTGGTTTCGGATTAGGATTTGAGAGATTGGTGCTTTTTGTAACTGGAATGACAAACATACGTGACGTAATTCCTTTCCCAAGAACACCAATGAATGCAGAATTCTAGGAATAGTTTAAATTGTTTAAGGTTTAAAGTTGATTAAGATACGAACAACTTTAAACCTTAAACCTTAAACTTTTTTAAACAAAAAATATAAAATGCTAAAGCAATTCTTAAATTTAAAATTATCACAGAAATTATCTCCACAGCAAATCCAGCTGATGAAGTTAATTCAATTGCCTACGCAAGCCTTTGAGCAACGTTTATTAGAAGAGATGAACGAGAATCCAGCCTTAGAAACTGGAAAAGAAGATGATTTTGAAAATGATGATTTTGAAAACGATGACTACGACGATTATGAAGACACAGATTCAGAGAGAATTGAAGCTGATGACATTAATATCGACGAGTATTTAAGTGACGATGACTCGCCAGATTATAAAACACAAGCTAATAATTACAGTGACGATGATGAAGAACGCGAGTCACCACTAGCCTCACCTATTAGTTTTCACCAAGATTTAATCAATCAGTTGAATACTTTTATCATTGACGATCAAGAGCGAGAAATTGCAGAATTCCTAGTAGGAAGCATTGATGATATGGGTTACATACGCCGCAGTATTCCTGATATTGTTGATGATATGGCTTTTACTCAAGCGATTTATACCGATGAGGAAATGGTCGAAAGAATGCTACACGTTATTCATGAGCTAGAGCCATCAGGTGTGGGAGCACGCGATCTACAAGAATGTTTATTGCTGCAGTTGAAGCACAAAACACCATCAGAATATATTGACTTGGCTACTGATATTATCGAAAACCAATTTGATGCATTTACAAAAAAGCATTACGATAAATTATTGCAAAAATATGGTGTCTCTAACGAGCAGCTGAAGAAAGCAATTAACGAAATCGAACGCTTGAATCCAAAGCCCGGTGGAGCCTTTACTGGAAATAATAAAATAACAGAGAATGTCGTTCCTGACTTTGCTATTCGAATAGTAGAAGGAGAATTAGAACTTACCCTAAACGGAAGAAACGCACCAAGCTTGCATGTCTCAAAAGACTATCAAGAGATGATGCAAACCTATAAAGAATCTACTGATAAATCTGGAGCACAAAAAGATGCCGTACAATTTATCAAGCAAAAATTAGATTCGGCTAAATGGTTTATCGATGCGATACGTCAGCGTCAAGAGACTTTGTTTGTTACAATGAATGCTATTATGCATTATCAAGAAGAATACTTTCTGGAAGGAGACGAAACCAAATTGAAACCAATGATCTTAAAAGATATTGCAGATATGGTGGGATTAGATATTTCGACAATTTCTAGGGTAGCCAATAGCAAGTATGTTGAGACACCTTATGGAACGAAATTAATTAAAGAATTTTTCTCAGAAGCGATGAAAAATGATCAAGGTGAAGATGTTTCTACACTCGAAATCAAGAAGATATTGCAAAATATAATCGAAGAAGAAGACAAGAAAAAACCTCATCCAGATGATCAGTTAGCTGAATTATTAAAGGAAAAAGGATATCCTATTGCTAGAAGAACTATTGCTAAATATAGAGAACAACTCGATATTCCAGTAGCTAGAATGAGGAAGAAGATTTAACATTAATCACATATTTATTAAACCATTAAGAATTTAAGAAAAATTGAGGTAATCCTTAACTAACTTAAATTTTTAATGGTTTTTTGTTTTAATTCAAGCATGCTTCACAATATGCAGCAAAAAGAATAACTAAATCATAAATAGATCAAAACAACTTCCCAATTGTAAAACCAAAAACCCTTTCTGAGCATCAGAAAGGGTTTTGAATTATATAGGATCCTTTTTCGTTTCGTCTTCCTCTCCTTTGGAGAGGGCTGGGGAGAGGACTTCCCGCATTGCATGATAATATGCCGCCCGGCTCAACGGTTCGTATTCTTCGGTTTCCCCTAGCATAACCAATTTATCACTATCTGTTTTTCTAAAGCTGTAATTGGCCAAGTTCCCTGTTCGCGTGCATACCGCATGCACTTTAGTAACATACTCAGCGGTAGCCATTAATGCAGGCATTGGCCCGAACGGATTTCCTTTAAAATCCATGTCTAATCCAGCCACAATCACACGAATACCTTGATTGGCAAGGTCGTTGCAAATTTTCACTATCTCGTCATCAAAAAATTGTGCTTCATCAATCCCAACCACGTCACATCCTTGTGCCAAAATAGCAATATTTGCAGCAGCAGGAACGGGAGTTGATCTAATTTCGTTTGAATCATGCGACACCACCATTTCGTCATGGTAACGTGTATCTATTTCAGGTTTAAAAATTTCAACTTTCTGTTTGGCAAATTGCGCTCTTTTAAGACGACGTATTAATTCTTCGGTTTTACCCGAAAACATGGAACCGCAGATGACTTCAATCCAACCAAACTGCTCTTTATGATTTACTGTATTTTCGAGAAACATTTCGTATTTTTCTAACTTAAAAAATGAATAGATTTTATTACTTTGTATTGTAATAATTCGGCTTAAGATTTTATACTTTTACACTGTCTCAAAAGTAGAAAAATTTTATCAATTCACGGATTCATCAGGACTTATTTAAAAAATTAAATAGGTTAGCTAACATCTTATGAATCAAAAGCAAGAATTTAAGCTGCGTATCAAAACAAACAAAACACGCCATAATTACAATAATACAAAGGTTATGAAAAAAAGACTGGAAGCTGATTTAATTAGCATTGCTCACAGAGTATTACAACTTAAAAATAAATCTGATATCAATCAATTGTATTTGGAGAGTCAAAAATTATACGAAAAACTATCTGTTTTACGTTTTATTGACGCGCATTATGGTGATGTAAAACCTACAATAGGTCAAGCTGCGGCTCTAGAGGATATGGAGCGTTTCTATGATAAGGAAGAAGAATTACCTGCAGAAACTGAAATCGAAATGAACGAAGAAAACCTTCATCAAGACGAAACTCCAGAAGAAATCGAAACAGTTGAAGAAACTGAAGTTATCGAATCAGCAGAGGAAGAAGATGAAGTAGAAGAAGAACCTACAATTGTACCTGAAAAAGAAATTGAAGAGGCTCCTATCGAAGAAGAAATCGAAATTGAAGAAGAGCAACTTCCAGAAAATGAGGAAGAAGCAATTACTCCTGAAATTGCAGAAGTAAATCCTGATTTTGAAGCAGACATTAAAGAAGAACAAGAAGTTTCTGAACATGTGGAAGAATTAGCTGAGGAAACGCCTACAGAAGAAATTTTGGTTCCAGAAGAAGACGAAGAAACAGAAGAAACAGCAAACACACATTTAACCGCTGTCGAAGAAGTGATTGATGACGAAATTAATGCAGAAGAAACTGCAGAAGTTGCTAATGAACCTATAATCGAAGAGGAGAAAGAAGAGAGCATCTTTTCATTCACTCCAAGTTTCGAAAACAACAAACCAACAGAAGAGCCTGCTCGTTTAGAAGCGGTTCAAATTTCGTTTGAAGATTTACTAGGTTTGAACTATGGCGAACCACAATTTGTAAAAGTTGAGGACGTTGCGCCATTAGCTCCTGAGCCAATTTTTGACCCTATTGAAGAAAAAAGTGAAGTTGAAAATGTTATTTCAGAACTTCCTAGAACTGTAAGTAGAGAGCATGCTATAACTGAGACAGCTAGCACTCCTCCACTTATTTTTGAAAAGTCAGAAGAAATGGCAACACCACTTGCTAAAAACCTATCATTGAATGATAAATTCTCAAAAGGAATTGACATTGACTTGAATGATAGAATTGCTTTTGTAAAACACTTATTCGGAAATAGTGAAGAAGATTACAACCGCGTTCTAAATCAGTTGATTACCTTTGATAACTTTTACGAAACTCGTAACTTTATCGAAGAAATGGTGAAACCAGATTACAACGACTGGAAAGGTAAAGATGATTATGCAGAGCGTTTTATAGACATTATCGAGAAAAAATTCTTGTAATACTTTCAATAAAACTGCAGTTTAATTCATTAAACGCACCATTTTAAAATACTTGTAAATACTACTATGTCAAAATTATATATTGTTCCCACGCCTATAGGTAACCTCGAAGACATGACTTTTAGAGCGATTAGAATTCTCAAAGAAGTCGATTTAATTCTTGCAGAAGACACCCGTACCAGCGGAAAACTGTTGAAACATTTTGAGATAGGAACGCACATGCACAGCCACCACATGCATAACGAACATAAAACGGTCGAGAATTTAATCGCTCGTTTGCAAGCCGGAGAAAACATTGCCTTGATTTCTGATGCGGGAACTCCAGCCATCTCTGATCCAGGATTTTTATTGACTCGCGCTTGTGTAGAAAACGGTATTACAGTTGAATGTCTACCCGGCGCAACAGCATTTGTACCCGCACTTGTAAATAGTGGTTTGCCCAATGACAAATTTGTATTTGAAGGTTTTTTACCTGAAAAAAAGGGCCGTCAAACACGCTATTTAGAATTAGCCGAAGAAGCACGAACGATGATTTTATATGTTTCGCCACATAAGCTGGTAAAAACCTTAGTGGAATTTGTCACTTACTTTGGCGAAGACCGACAAATCTGCGTTTCAAGAGAATTATCTAAACTACATGAGGAAAATGTAAGAGGAACTACTCGCGAAGTCTTAACCCATTTCGAAAAAACAGCTCCTCGTGGCGAAATCGTAGTGGTAGTGGCAGGGAAACCATTTGTAAAAGAAGCAAAGAAAAGTAAATTTTCTAAAGAAGATAATAAAGAATAAAAACACATCATGACATTAACTACGTTCCTAACAAACATAAAAGAAAATCCAAAATCAATCGCATTTGCAGATACTATTGCTGTAATTGAAGATAATTATGTTTTCACTCCTACCGCTTTTAAAAACGGTAACCAACAAAATGCTGCTGATGAAAATTCGGGTTCTTGCAAGATTTTTGCTTTCGCTAAAGCGCAACAACTCTCTCCAGAACAAACTTTGAATTGTTTTGGTACTTACTATACTGAAGACGTTTTGAAAAACCCTGAAGGAACAGACCACCAAAACATCCGTAATTTTATGGTAAGTGGTTGGAACGGAATTGCATTTGAAGGAGACGCTTTGCAATTAAAATAATAGCTCGTACCGCAATTTCACCATTAATTCAATTGGCGACATTGCGGTATTTTTTACGCAACAAATTACCGAAACAGAATAATCCCTAGTACTATGAGGTGGACAATAAAGCCAGAACCTTCTAATGAAAAAATTAACCATTTGGCGCAAGCCTTAAATGTAGAAGATTTTGTAGCTACTTTATTAGTACAGCGCGGGATAGAAACTTTTGAAGAGGCCAAAGCTTTTTTCAGACCTTCACTAGATCATCTACACGATCCATTCTTGATGAAAGACATGGACAAAGCCGTGGAAAGAATCGAAAAAGCGATTGCAAATCAAGAACGCATTCTCGTTTTTGGTGATTATGACGTCGACGGAACTACGGCGGTTTCATTAGTATCCTCTTATTTAAAATCATACTACCCAGACATCGCTACATACATTCCGGATCGCTATCTTGAAGGATATGGCGTTTCATATAAAGGAATTGACTTTGCCGAAGACAATGGTTTCACACTAATAATTGCGTTAGACTGTGGTATTAAATCTATTGATCATGTCGCTTACGCAAAAGCAAAACAAATTGACTTTATCATTTGTGATCACCACAGGCCGGGAGCCCAACTACCCGAGGCTGCAGCAGTTTTAGACCCAAAAAGAAGCGATTGTAATTATCCTTACGACGAACTTTGTGGTTGCGGCGTTGGATTTAAATTGATTCAAGCATTAGGAAGTCGCAAAGGAGAAACAATCGATGATTTGATTCCGTATCTTGACTTAGTGGCTACAGCCATTGCAGCAGATATTGTCCCAATGACTGGAGAAAATCGTGTTCTCGCTTATTTTGGATTGCAAGTGATTAATGCTGAGCCAAGGCCTGGTATTAAGGCGTTAGTCCATCAAGTAAAAAAGAAAACCCTAGATATTACTGATGTTGTTTTTATCATTGCTCCGCGTATTAATGCGGCAGGGAGAATAAAACATGGTAATCATGCTGTAGAATTGCTAACCGAATTTGACTTTGATCAAGCGCAGCAATTTGCTTCAGAAATTGAGCAATATAATTCTGATCGAAAAGATTTAGACAAGCAAATTACTAAAGAGGCGCTTGCACAAATAATCGAAAACCAAGAAACAGAAAAATTTACATCGGTAGTTTTTCAAGAAGATTGGCATAAAGGCGTAATTGGTATTGTAGCCTCTCGCTTAATCGAAACCTATTACCGCCCTACGCTAGTATTTACAAAGAGCGGAGACAAATATGCGGCTTCGGCACGATCTGTAAAAGGATTTGATGTGTACAATGCACTCGAAGCTTGTTCAGAACATTTAGAGCAGTTTGGTGGTCATATGTATGCTGCAGGAATGACGATTCTACCTGAGAACTATCCTGCTTTTAAGGCAGCCTTTGAAAAACAAGTCAAAGATACTATCCAACCTGAAATGCTTACTCCCGAAATTGAGATTGATGCCGAAATTAATTTTGCTGATATCACTCCCAAATTTTTTAGAATCTTGAAACAGTTTGAGCCTTTTGGACCTCAAAACATGACACCTACCTTTTTAACAAAAAACGTGATCGATACCGGCTACGGAAAAACGATGGGTAAAGACGACGAGCACTTGCGTTTATTTGTAAAGCAAAATAGTTCAGAAGGACTTGCAGCTATAGGTTTTGGTTTGGGAAATAAAATAGCACTAACAAAAGACCAACAACCATTTGAAATCGCTTATTGCATCGATGAGAATGAGTGGAATGGCAATATCACAACACAGTTACGATTAAAAAGTTTAAGAAATGAGTGCTGACAAATTAAAGAAAAAAGATCCTTACGCCGCCTTACGATATAAGGAGTTTAATATTTTTTTATTATTGCGTTTCGCCATGGTCTTTGCCTGGTCTATGCAATTTATAGTTATCGAATGGCAGGTGTACAGCATCACTAAAGATCCTTTATCACTTGGACTCATAGGGCTAATGGAAGTTATTCCTGCAGTTTCAATGGCATTGTTTGCCGGACATATAGTTGACCAGAAAGAAAAGAAAGGGCTATTAGTTAAATGCATCTTGGCGTTTTCAGTTATAAGTTTTGGTTTGTTTTTACTAACATGGCCTGCAGTAATTGGAGATTTTGATACGCAAAGTATCTTGTACGCTATTTACTTTCTTGTCTTTTTAGGAGGATTAGTTCGCGCATTTTTAGGGCCAACAATATTTTCACTCTTATCTTTATTAGTACCAAAGAAGGTGTACCCTAATGCTGCCACTTGGAGTAGTTCAGTATGGCAAATTGCCTCAGTTGTAGGTCCAGCTGTAGCTGGATTTTCTATAAACTGGATAGGTGTTCACTGGTCTATGTGTTTTGTATTTGCCTGTTCACTGTTTGCATTAATTTCCCTTTCGAGAATAGAGAAAAAACCTATTTTGAACCCTAAGATTGGAGAGCCTATAATGCAAAGTTTATCCGAGGGGATTAAGTTTGTTTTTAATAACAAAACTGTGCTAGGCGCTATTACGCTAGATATGGTTGCAGTCCTCTTTGGGGGAGCAGTTGCTTTACTGCCCATTTTTGCACAAGATATTTTAAAAGTAGGTCCAGAAGGCTTTGGCTTTTTGAGAGCTGCTCCCGCTGTTGGTGCCTTCATTACCATGTTGATCACAGCCTATGTACCGTTAAGTAAAAATGCAGGATTAAAGTTGCTATCAGCAATCTTTGCTTTTGGTCTTTGCATTATTGTTTTTGGTCTTTCTACCCTATTTTGGGTATCATTAGCAGCACTATTTTTAAGTGGTGTTTTTGATGGAATTTCAGTAGTGATTAGACAAACTATTTTACAATTAAAAACGCCTGATCACATGCGTGGTCGTGTATCAGCAGTTAATTCTATGTTTGTAGGTTCGTCAAATGAATTAGGTGCTTTTGAAAGTGGTTTGACCGCCAAATTAATGGGAACAGTTACCGCAGTAGTTTTTGGAGGAAGCATGACGCTACTCGTTGTTTTAACAACTGGAATCGTATCGCCAACCTTTAGGAAATTAGACCTTAGAAAAGATTTAGAAGAGCACGAAAACGAAGTTTAAGAATCTTATTCGAAATAAAGGAAGTCGGTATTGTATTTAAATGTGCCAACCGACTTTTTTTTATGCTTTTTTTAATCAGTTTTATTTAGAACAAATCTAAATAATTATTATATTTGTTTTAAACGACACGATTATGAACGAAATGAAACAGATATATTACAACGATGCCGGAACTTCTTTTTTCTGGAGAAAGGAGAACGAAATATTAAGTGATAAGATTCAAATGATATTTAGAGAAACCGGTTTCTATTTTAGCCGACAAGAATTGAAACATTTTCGATGCTGCATTGATGAAAGCTACGCTCTTAATAAATGTTGTGAGGACTGTGAGTTAAAAAATGATTGCCATAAATTTCTATTGAAAACACCTTGTTCTCAAATTGACTTGGCTGTATCTATGAAGGAATTAAAATCTATTAAAGACCTTGTAGAAGGAACGTTGTTTAAAATAGATTTAGATGAATATTTGTATGGAGAAGGGATGAACTAGTTCCGTATTTTTTTAAAGTAGACTTACTAAATCACTTTGTTCTCACAGTTTACTTTGTAAGAAAAAAAATAGTATATTTAGGACAAATTCTAACACTAGCTACTTATGAATAAAGTTATATTAATGCTTGTTGCACTACTAATTACTGTAAATGCAAGCAGTCAGGATAAAAAATATGCTACAGTTGAATTTGATGTTGCAAATCAAAAAACAGATTCCCTCTTTATTTGGAGCATAGAAAGTGAAATCGTCCTCCTTAAAATCCTTAAAAAGAATAAAAATGGTGTTTTCAAAGATACTGTAACTGTGAAACCAACGATGCATCTTTTATCTTACACTAAAAACTCTTCGAGTTATAAAACTATTTATTTAGCAAATGGATTTGATTTAAAAATCTCTTTAGACATTAATAAATGGGTAGAACCTATGCAATTTAGCGGCAAAGGAGCAGACGAAAATAATCTTTTTCAAGAGGTACCTAATAGTTTTCCAAGTGACAATGTGCTGAAAGATGATAAAAATTTTAGAACTGAATTTGATAAGGCTAGAAAGTTTAGTTTATCACTTATTGAAGGCAAAAAATTAAATCCAGAATTTTATACTGAAATAAAGAAACAAATTGAAGATCACTATTTAAGAATTGAAACCCAACACCAATTTCAAGTAGCTCAGAATAAATTGAATACTACCGTTTCGCCTAACTTTTCTTTTATAAACTATAAAGGAGGACAGTCTATGTTAGAGGATTTCAAAGGAAAGTATGTATATATCGATATATGGGCAACTTGGTGTGCACCTTGTATACGCGAGATCCCCTATTTGAAAAAAATTGAAGAACTATACCAAGGTAAAAATATTGCTTTTCTAAGTATTTCTTCAGATCAATACAGCGATATTGAAAAATGGAAAAAAATGATTGCAACTAAGTCAATGTCAGGAGTACAATTACTTCAGGATGACAGGGTTGCTACTGCTTTTAGCAATTACTTTGAGGTGGACACTATACCAAGATTCATATTGATTGACCCAAAAGGAGTAATCATAGATTCAAACACATTAAGACCCTCAGATCCTTTATTAATAGAGAAACTAGATGGATTGCTTAATAAATAGTCGGTTATAAAAACTTCAAATACCCCTTTGAGATTAGTACTTAAATACCGCTTTCATACTGATTAAAACGAGCGAATTTAGAAATTTTGATATCGTTTCCTAAAGGTAAAATTGTGCTATTTACAAAAAGATAAATTAGTATTTATTTCTTAATACTTTTCTATTTCGAAAGTGTCTCCGTCAAAAACACCGTAGGTAAAATAAGAGATCCAATCTCCTAAGTTCACATATTCGGCATTTTCACCTACCGTAAGTTTCATAGGCAAATGGCGGTGTCCAAAAACGAGGTAATTGTAGTGTTTGGTTTCAAGCTTCTTCTTGGCGTAGATAATTAGCCATTCGTTTTCTTCTCCTAAATAAGTAACATCATCGTCACCCGAAATCAGTTTGTTTTTTACTGAAAGATATTGCGCTAAACCAACTCCGATATCAGGATGCAACCAGCGAAAAAGCCATTTAGAAAACGGATTTGTAAATACTTTTTTCATGCGTTTGTAGCCCATGTCTCCAGGACCTTTTCCGTCTCCGTGACCAACTAGAAAAGTTTTATCACCAAAAGTATATTCTTGATTATCATGATAGACAGGAATATTCAATTCTTTTTCGAAATATCCGTCCATCCACAAATCGTGGTTTCCTACAAAGAAGTAAATTGGGATTCCGCTGTCGCGAATTTCGGCTAGTTTGCCTAGGACACGTACAAATCCTTTAGGAACAACGGTTTTGTATTCGAACCAAAAGTCAAATAAATCCCCTACTATAAAAATGGCTTCAGCATCTACTTTCACCTCATCAAGCCAAGCTACAAATTTCTTCTCTCTAGGAGCACTTAATTCGGGCGTTGGCGCTCCAAAATGTTGGTCAGAAGCGAAGTATACTTTTTTATTGTTAGGTAGTTTCATGAAACTAAAGTGTCAATTTGAATTATAGATTATCGCTAGCGTACCATTCAGCAAATGACGATTCTGTTTCTTGCAATTTTAAGGCAAAAAGTTTGATTCCTTCTGGCAATCTGCTCTTGATTCTAGCAGCAAAATCAATTACCATATTTTCACTTGTGGGTTGGTAATCAACTAAAATCACATGGTGTCCACGTTTTTTTAATTCTTCGGCTAGTTCAACGTGAGGCGTTGTTTCGTTAAAAACAGTGGCGTGATCAAACTGATCTACAATTTCTTCTTTTACAATTTTCTTTAAGTCCGAAAAATCGATTACCATTCCGAATTTCACGTTGTTCCTATCTGTAATAGGCGATCCAATAACGGTTACTGATAATTTGTAGCTGTGTCCGTGAACATTTTTACATTTTCCGTCGTATCCATAAAGGGCGTGACCGGTTTCGAAGTTAAATTGTTTTGTAATTCTGATATTGCTCATCTGGATATAATTTTGAGTGCAAATTTAGTCAATTGCTCTGAGATATGAATTGGAAATCTTGTCTTTCCTTTAGTGCAGGGAGTTTTAGCCCTGATAGCAGTGGAAATCCTTTTCCTTTTTTTTCTTTAAAAAAGGAAAAGATTGTAACGTATAGCAGGAAATAGCTCCTAAAAAAAAGGGGTTTATTTCTTGAATTGGTTCAGTGCATTTTTAGTAAATTCGGAAAGCACTAACTCGCCTGAGATAGCGGCTCTTTCTAGTAAAAGTGCATCCCAATCACTTGTTCCTTCCCAAATTATCTTTTTCATTTGTTGCAATGCCTCTGGATTGTAAGACGCCAACTTTGTGGTGAAATTTGCCAAGTCATTATCTAACTCTGTTTGATCTAGGAGCACCTTTGCATAAAGGCCTTTGTCAAGTGCCCATTCGGCTGTTTTCCATTCGTGAGCAGCAAGCGTCATTTGGGTCATTGCAGTCTTACCAATCTTGCGGCTTACAGCAGGCTCAATCACAAACGGACCAATCCCGATTGCAAGTTCAGAGAGTTTTATAGCAGCATTTGTGGTTGCAAAAGCATAATCGCAGGCAGCGGCAATCCCTACTCCTCCTCCTACTGCTTTACCGTGAATACGGCCCACAATAATCTTAGAACAGTTGCGCATGGCATTGATTAGATTAGCAAAGCCAGAGAAAAAAGTAGTTCCCTCAGCAAGATTTGAAACCGCTAATAGTTCGTCAAAAGAAGCACCAGCACAAAAAGCGCCTTGGCCTTCGCTACGCAAAATAATAACAGACACAGCATCGTTTTTACTTAGCTCATTCAAAGCGTTAGTCACCGCATCTAGCAATTGACGGGGGAAAGAATTGCTGGCAGGATGCGAAAATTGCACCGTTGCTACTTTATCTTGAATAGTTGTGGTAAGCGAACCTGATGTTGATGCTGCAGTCATTTTAGTTTTTAATGTAAAGTTAGTATTTTAATGAAGATAGAAAAGTTAAGTTCTATCGAAAGTTGTTTTTTTAATTGCCTTTTGAATTATAAATAATACTATATTTGTTGCAGTATTGGGGGATTAGCTCATTTGGCTAGAGTGCTTGCCTGGCAGGCAAGAGGTGACGAGTTCGAATCTCGTATTCTCCACTTTCAAGACCGTAAGTCTAGTTTAGATTTACGGTTTTTTTTATATATGCTAAATTGAGATGTAGTGTCTACTGAGACTTAGTAGTTTTCTAGATAATTGAAAGTTATATTAGAATTACACAATTTAAAGATTAATCAATACTCATTCTTACTTTCCGTGACTGATTGAATTCGACTTTATGAACTTTCAGCATGATATTGTGGAATTATATAAATATTACAGTGTAAAATGGTATGACCAGCTTCTTCATTCATATTTATTCCAACGCTGAATCCATCAGGACTGTATTTTTCTTGAAGAATGGCTTTGACTTTGTTCACAGCTATCCAACAAGCTATTTGTTCTTTTAAAGTCAGATCGAAATAATTTGAAACCAATCTTTTGGGTACAATTAAAGCATGACCCTTAGTAATTGGAGATTCATCATAAAAAGAGAAAACAGTAGCTGTCTCTACTACTAATACTCTCGATTCTTTCCCAATTAAAAAAGGGCTAATATCTGTTTTGCTTTTGTTCAAAGTTGTATAATGCTGATATTCATAAATCTCACAATTTTTATTCTTATAAATTGACAGATAAGCTAATTTTATCAGACATTGATAGGTTTGTTTATTATGCACTTTGTGAATTCTAAAACCTTCGTATAGGATATCTCTGCGTACAGCGAAGTAGGCTTTCCCATTTGGTTTTAATAGATGAGAGACATTCATCAGAACTTCAGCTTGCTCCTCTGGAAGCAAAACATTTAGTACATAAAAACATAAAATAGTGTCAAATTTTTCGGTTGGAAATGTTGGAAAATAAAACGGGTCATATCCGATAATATCATTTCCTTTACCTTTCAACAATTCGACATCTTTTCCAATTCCACAACCAAAATCAAGAGTTTTACCTTTAACTTTATTTTGATTCAGTAATACGCGTGCAGGATATGAAAGAGAAGTTCTTTCTATTGCAGTTAGGTGGCTATTTTGATTTTGATTACTCATTCATAAATAAAAATCCGTTATTGCTTGCAATGGTAATTAATGGCTGTATACTCTCTTTATACTTTGAATAATCAAAATCATCAACACCTTTTAATTGTGGAAAAATAGTAAGGTAATCTTCAATTATTTTACTTTTTGGATTTTCATTAGAAACAATTTCAAAGGCTCTCTTTTGGAGCTTAAAAAAGTCATCAAAGTATATCTCAATAGATGGAAGTTTATCACTCTTTTGTAAATTAAAACTTCTATCTATTGGAATTAAATTCCAAATTAAGTTATGAGAAACGAATGCATGAGGAATAAAATGATCTAATGCATAATTTTTTTCATCAAAGTAAAGTTTGTTTTTAGTAAAGATGCAATCTATTGATCCCATTTTATTAAAAACCAATTTCCAGTATTCATTAGTTTGTTTGCTAAGTCCGCTTCTAATTACGGGTTTGATTAATTTGTTTGGAATATCTGGAACATTTGGATTTTTAGCTTGAAGAAACAATGCTAAATTCCAATAACAAAAATCTTTTAGGATTTTAGAGTTAGTTTTTAAATAAGAAGTCCAGATTAAGTTCACTTCAATATAATCTTTGTGTAAAGAATATAAACATTCATTTTCAAACGATTTAGATAAGCTATAAATTTCTGATTTGTTTTTTTTTTGGAAACCAAGTCGATAAAAACCAATGCGGAACATTTTTATCAAAATGTAATAATTGACTAATGGTTTTTTTATTAGTAGAAAATTCCAAACGTAAATCTATCTTATCTTTTTTTTCGTCTATATCTAACTTTTCTTCATTGATGATTGTCTGAACAGCGATTTGTAAGTTATCCTGTGTACCAAATGAGATTTTAAAATAGTTAATGGTGTACCAAGAATTACTAATCATTCTTGCAAATATTTTCTTTTTCGGGATTATTACATAACCTTCCTCAACTAATTCAAGTATAGCAATTAACCAGTAATATTTGTATGTAGCGACTTTACTTCCAAATACGGCTGCTAATTTTTGTACTGGTAAATTATTTGAATAGGGTAAGTTCATTTATTTTATTGTTAAGCTAATCTAAGAAAAATAACTAAAATAGTTGTGTATAATGAACAGAAGGTTTAATCATTTACGGTTAAACAAAAATAGGATAGAGTTAAATCTTCCCTACAACAAGAAAAAACTATGGTATTACTTTCAATAACCAATACCCAAAATTTTAAACTCTCTATCTTCTGTAGCTAATTTAAGTACAGCCACATCACCTACTTTTTTATTAACTAAGATTCTTGCTATGGGAGAAATAAACGAAATCTTAGCTTTAGCAATATTCGCTTCGTCTACTCCTACTATTTGGTACTTCTGGATCTTTGTATCGTTTCCTATTTGCATGCTTATCAGTGCACCAAATCGTATTTCGTCATGTGGTTGCTTATCTAAATCCACTACTTTTCCGCTAGCAATCCTTTGGTTTAGTAATTGTAATTTGGCGTTGATATAGTTGATCGCAATGCGTCTTTCATTTTCATCGGTGTTTTGAACTGTTTCTATTTCGTGTAATAACGTTTCTTTTTCCTGTAATAATTCACCCATTCCGTTTGGCGTTAGGTAGTTTACCATTCCATCAGGTAAATCAGCTCTTGGCGGTACTATCGGAATTAATTCTTGATCATCTTCTTTTACAAATCCTCTACTCATAATTTATATTTTAACTATTAAAATACTAATACAAAGGCATACTGTTTTATGCCCTGATAACATTAATTAGTACCTCAATATTTTTAAATTTCAGTTAACTACTAAATTCTAGTACTTACCGCAACCCATTGATTGCAAGCTTACATACTAGAAATTAGGGTAATTACTAAGTTACGAAATATCCTTTTTTTGGTGGTACTATACCTGCCATCTTTAAAAAAACTTTAGCGCTTTGAAGTCCCAAGATCAAACTATTGGAAACAAAAAAACCCCGGAAAATCCGAGGTTTTAAAATTGTAATTGTATTGCTTTAGATTAAAAGAAACCCATTGGTTTTTTATCATAAGAGATCAACATGTTTTTTACAACACGGTAATGGTCTAATGCCATTTTGTGATTCTCACGTCCAAAACCTGATTCTTTTACTCCACCAAATGGTGCGTGAGCTGGATACGTATGGTATTGATTTACCCATACTCTACCTGCTTGAATAGCACGTGGAACTTGGTATAATTCATGCGCATCACGAGACCAAACTCCTGCTCCTAATCCATAAGGAGTGTCATTTGCGATTTCGATTGCTTCTTCAGTACTACTGAATGTTGTTAAGGCAACTACTGGTCCAAAAATCTCTTCTTGGAAAACACGCATTTTGTTGTTTCCTTTAAGAACTGTAGGTTGGATGTAATATCCTTCCGAAAGATCTCCCTCATAGTTTCCTGCTTCTCCACCTGCAATTACTTCAGCACCTTCTTCTTTACCAATGTTGATATAGTTAAGGATTTTGTCGTATTGTGGTTTAGACACTTGAGAACCAATCATAGTTTCTGGATCTAAAGGATTTCCTGTTTTGATCGCTTTCAATCTTACTTTCATTTTTTCAACAAAAAGATCAACGATATCTTCGTGTACTAAAATTCTTGTTGGAGCAGTACAAATTTCACCTTGGTTTAAAGCAAACATTAAGGCTCCTTCAATAGCTTTAGTAAAGAAATCGTCATCATGAGCCGCTACAGATGGGAAGAAAATATTAGGTGATTTACCTCCTAATTCCATTGTTACTGGAATAATATTTTCGGCCGCATTGTGATACACTTTCTGTCCAGTTGCTGTTGAACCTGTAAATGATAATTTAGCGATTCTTTTTGAAGTTGCTAGCGCTTGACCTGCTTCTGCACCAAAACCTGTTACAATGTTTAGAACTCCTGGAGGCAAGATATCTCCAATTAATTCCATTAACATAATCACACTTGTAGGTGTTTGTTCTGCTGGTTTAACTACTGCAGTACATCCTGCAGCTAATGCTGGAGCTACTTTCCAAGCTAACATTAGCATTGGGAAATTCCATGGAATGATTTCTCCCACTACGCCAATA